>Ga0099825_1005587_pt1 | contig 16072 bp, 12 predicted proteins | sample SiratroredBW_FD_76838 | JGI IMG/M metagenome (GOLD analysis project Ga0099825, IMG submission 76838) | Root nodule microbial communities of legume samples collected from California, USA - Siratro red BW | ecosystem: Host-associated > Plants > Roots > Nodule | place: USA: California | collected...
AAAAGAGAAAATTATGAAGTGAAATATGCACCACTCATGGAATGTAATGAAACAACTAAGCAGCCAATAAATCTTGGAAAGAATATCCCACAATTGAAGTATATTCAATGGATATGTGCCACTGTATCAAAGAGATGCCAAAACATCTTTTTCACAACTTCCACACCTTCTTTCATGAACCCTAGAGGCTCATTCTCCTTCCTAGTTCTATATAAACATGAACAGTTTTGCTCCAACCATGTACCATTTTGACTCAAACTAAAGAGAGCTAAAGGGCTTCTTAGTTGTTGCATTAGATAGTTTTATTTGTGAGTGAGTGAGGGAAAAATGTCTGCCATGGTAGAGGTGTGGAAGGGGGAGCTGACAAAGCTGAGAGAGAAAGTTATGGCCTGCAATAAGAGTCTCTTTTCCAAAGGCAAAGAGGGAGCAGGAGATGAACATGCAGTGAAGAATAATGAGGTTCTTCAGAAGGGGATCATGGCTGTTCAGAGAGACACTACTATCACAGAGGCAACAGTGTGTCTGCTTTTGGATAGATTTGTGCCATGCTGATCATCATTTCTGTTTTCTGCTCAAAAATTGTTCTTTCTTTCTTCATCTTATTGTATGATTTAGTTCATAGAAGTTTGTAATTAAAATGTTGTGGTTGTGAAAATGAAAAACTGGTTGGTCTAGTTGCTGTTTTTTTTTGTTGCAATGCTAAAAGTTTAATGGATATATGTAGAAGGCTAAGAGTTTTTATGGAAATCCTAAGAGTTTTGTATTCTCGAATAAAACATTTACACATCTAAAATAATTTTTTTGTTCATGAAAACTCATTGGATTAGAAAAACAAAAAAATTTAAAATTTTATTCTTAATTTATATTTACCGAATTGCTTTCAAATTTAGAGAAAAAAATCAAGACCCGAAACTACAGTACACAGCCTATTCTAAAAAAAAAAAATCAAAAGATCTAAATTAATATAAATGTATATCTTTTTATTTAATAATGATATAACTATCAATTATTAATGTTTCAACTCTATGTTTTTATTTTCAAAATATTTTTTATGGAAATAAAACAGTTCAAATTAAATAACTTCAACATTTTTTTTTCAAATAAAATAAATCAAACTAGATAAATGTTTGAATTAAAATAAATGTATCCTTAATCCCGTAATATGTTAATTATTAACTTTCAAATAAAAAATATATATGAAATAGTAACATATAATTGATGTTAAAAAAAAGAATGTGGAAGATAGATGCAACATGTATGAGGCATAGTCCTTTTACTCTTTTTGTTTATAGTTATTACAAAATAAACAACAATACAACGATAAGAAATTGTTCACATTGAAATTTGAAAGGAATTTATGGGATCAGATAAATTGACCGACTATATTGAAATGTAAACCTTCTCTTCACTATTTCTTTTTATTACAACTTTTGCATCAAATACACAATGTAGAGAAAAAAAATTCTAAATCTTCACATCCAATATATAATTATTCGAATTCAGAGTACTTTAAATTCATTTTAAATTTAAATTTAAACTTTTTTGAATTTTAAATACAATTCATTAAATTGAATTTGGATTCAATATTAGATAATCTTTTGATTTAAAAAGTTAAAAATCAAGTTGAGATTAGGTTATTTAAAGTTAGAGGCTAGAGGTTAGGTCAAGTTAAATTCAGATAAACTAGATTTGATTTATTAAGATTTAATTTTTCACTATAAGAAAAAAAAACTATTTAAAAATCAATTTTTAACTATCAAATGAAATCATTGCTAATTGTGACTAAAATAGTCATAAAATTAAATTTTGGTTGTTAAATAACTATAAAATAGAAGTAATAATTGAATTTAGTGACCAACTAAGTTAAGATAATTAGTATCTAATATTAGTTACCAAAAGTTTTAATGACCTATATTATTATATTCTAAAAATTGATCACCAAATAGCTTTTTTCTTTTAGTGTTTTTATCATATTATATCCAAATTATGCAAGATTGAGTTAGATCAAAACAAATCCAGTCTTAAGTTAAATCAACTTAAGTTGAATCGAACATAACTCAAAGGTAGACTAGGCTAAACCTAGGTCAGTCTTGGTTAGGTTAGACCCATGTCAAATTAAGCAAAGCCAAAATCATGTGAACTTAGTTATACTATACTCAAATTAGGTTAAGCAGACTAATTCGCTTCATGTTAATTGAAATGAAACCCAAATTGATCCATGTTGATAGTATTTAGATTGAATCATCTTGAATCCAATTAAGGTTGAATCGACTTAATCCGAATTCATATTCAGTCATTCCTAGTGTACATTACACTAAGTTGGAATAGATCCATATCATACAAATCAAGTCGACACCAAGTTAAGTTAGATTAAATTAAAGTTAGACCAAATCACAAAATTCAAGCTAAGCCAAATCAGCCTTAAGTCATCTAGTCTATCAAATTATCAAAATGTAAATAAAATTTAGCTTTACTAGTAATGAAAACATCTTATTCATTTTGCCAACAATATTATTTATAGCTGCTAAAATTGATTTGTGTTGAAAAAATAGAAATCATCCACACTCTTGAGCGACAATGTATAAGTTTTATCAACAATAGTACAACCAGAGTCACTTGAATTTATTTTGAATATATCATTTGGTATTTGAATGTCAATCTTTCCATAGTTTCTCTCTCAAACTTCCTTTTCCAATACTCAACTTCCAATTTAAAAATTCTTTGTCTTTACCATCATTTACTGTATAAATGCAAATGAAAACATGTGTTGAAAGGGGGAATATATTCCAGAAAATATTTTTTTTCTTTATCTATTATGAAATAAATCTGACAAGAGTTGAGTGAATTTATCTATAGACGCAAATGTTATTATTAGATGCAAACAAACGAATATCATTCTCTTCTCTTCACAAAAAAATAGAAGACAAATCATCTTCAATTCATATTACAGATGACAAAATGGCCAACCCTTTTCTCTGTTCTTCCCCTTTATGTTTCGTGGTGTACAAGTACATCTATACATAGAATTTCTCAAGACTAAGGGCCATGTGAACAAGATCATAAATAAACAATTTGGTCCAGCCTAATGAATCTAGCCAAAATTTTACTTTTATCCCCATATGAAAAACCATGAACTCTTATAAACTACTTTACAAGTTTATCTGTACAAATATTTAGGAGAAAACTAACATTATATGTAACTTGGCTCATCAATGGTTGTTGATGTAATCTCGGACTTTGGATCTGTTACAATAGAGGGGTCCCATTGTTCCCACTGCATAACCTCCCTTCCATTTCTGAGAGCTTCATCAACAGTATCACGTTCCAACCCATTAACCAGTGAAACAAAGAGAATTCGGTGAGTGAGAGAATGGAACAATCTCTTAAACTTGATAGCAATGTATTGAAAAGCAGATTGAGCTAACAAAGGGTTATTGCCATTGCTACAAGAACCTTTCTTCATATTGGGACTGATAAATGGTTTAAAATCACTAAACCATTCACATTGTGCTAGAGGAATGTGTTCAATCTTTTCCTCAAGTAGATCAAATTTGGTGAGTACTAGGAGAAATTTTTTGTTATGGAAGGCTGGATGTGCAATGATGTTTTCAAAGAGAGCCTTAGCTACCATCATTTTATTGGTGGAAACCCCCTCACTGTCTGTAATGTACTCATCATAATCAGATAAAGCAACTGAGAACATTACAACATCCGTGTCTTCAAACATCTCCAACCACTTGCACTTTGCTCCAAGGCTTTTAGGATGTAATCTGATCAGTTGGTATCTATAAATGGAATATAAAATGGGGTAAGAATCAGTTAACAACTTAAACCAATTACACACACAGCATAGCTAAATGTGTAGGTACAAAAGAAATTTACTAAACCCTCCACACTGTTCATAAGATTATAAGTATCAGTTAGTGTATTCTTTATGAAGTTAGTGACAAAAATATTTTACTCTTACATTAAAAAGTGAGTTTAAGCCTGACTTATCCTTAACAAATCAGCTTAGTAAAGTGAGGATTGACTCACTTATATATTATAAATTGGTCCTATCTCTAGTCGATGTAGGATCTCCACCAACTTACAATCTAAAAACCCAATTTGGTGTTTGCTCCAAATTAAAATATTTCAAGATCCGGTTGTTTTTACAGTTACAGAAATAGAAGTGAAATAACAATCGGTACTATTTATCGGAACAAGCTATAATGTAAATTAATTGAATAAAAAGATGAAAATTGAAAATGTGTGTCATCTATGACAAAACATGCATGCGTACTACTTTTGTGAAATTGTTATATTGTTAAGGGTTTATCTTGTCAGTTTGGAACATAAGTAAACTTTTAATACATTACTCAGAAACTAAAAATCATTAGTGGTGGGTGCAAAAGAAGTAACAAGTTCCTGTGTGAAGAACTGCTCGAACCTGAGAGAAGAGTCATGTTGATACTCAGGATACAAAGAGTCCTCACTGCTTAATTTAGGAAAAGAAAATTCCATTGACGTGAGGCTGTTGGATAACGATATGCCCTCAGCATACAAGATGTCCATATCAGATGGCTCATAGTCTGTCTTGGAAATTTCAACACCCTGCATGTGAGATTTAATGAGACTTTGATGAAAACCTAGTGTTCATTGATGTGATGCACCTACCACATTGATAACCAAATACCTTCTCAATCAAAGGATTTATTCATCTACTGTTGAGTTGAGACAATAAATTGTTCACCAGATCATTATAAGTAAAGCTTATCAGTTCAAGAATATTTTACCACTGCTTAAATTCACAAAATCTATAGAAATCAACTTAACTGATTTAGATAGTCATGAACCTCATTGAAAGACATGGCATTCAAAAGGAAAAGAACAAGACTGTAAGTGTACTAATACAAGGATAAAGCTTCATTCAAATTTATTGTCTAGTTTCATCATCTGATTATGTGTCAACTAATCAATGTTCCAAACTCCATGCTGAGAATAGAGGATATGAGTTAAAATTGAACAAACTAAATAATCATATAGCTTCATTAATATTAGAGAGCTTGAATGAATGATCATTAAGATTCATGTGAGGATGAGCAGATGGAAAACCAAGTATTAACTTACACGGTCCAAAAAATAGTTTGCACTTCTAGGTAGCATTTCTAGTTCATTTCGCCGCTCATACGTTGCTTGAATGGCTTTATCCTTCCACAAACCTTCCACAAGTGGTCCATATTCACGTATAGCAGCAGGAAATATTGCATCCAGGTTACCGGAGGCCATGTATTTGAGTAGCCAATCTGAGAAAGCTTTCAATCTTGGGCCAATGGAATAGGGTGTTGTTTCAACATGATCACTGCTGATATTCCCTGCTGCAAATTGAAACTAATGACTTCTCTGCATAACAAGTATCTTCAATCCAACTAATAGCAGGTAAGCTTCTATCATCAATGTGAAAACATAAGCACAAAACTGAAGGTGAAAAGATTTCTATTAGAACTGAAATCACATTACACAAAATTGTTGCCCCTTACTTCATCCAAAGTCCAAATAGAAATAGCCTTTCTGGTTAACCTTTTATAGAAGGGAGAAAGAATTACCTGATGAAGTGGATTCAGCCACAGGCCTTTTTCTCCTATTCTCCAACAAACTCTCTGTTTCAAAAATTGCTCGCCCCTCCAGCAGTATACCAAGGTAGTTAAACAGGTTGCTTTGGATCACCAACTTGATATTTTGGAGCTCATTTTCAGAGAAAGGCACATTATACCGAAGCTTGGCCTGAGATAAAAGATTCAGTCTTTAGTGTCATTCAAAATGAAGGTTTCAATTAAAAGCATAAAGAATTATTCCGAACAGCAGTCACATACACACCAAAGAGGAATGTAAACTCCAAACTTTGAAAAATTTCAACTTAATTTGACAAGAAATTTTGAAGATATAGATCAAGCACTCAAAACTTATCTGGATCTCATGAAAACTACCAATGTGACTGATAAGAATCCACAACTTGAGCTCTTATGATCCTAACATTGACATCACACGCATAAATGCCCTCATAAACTGAGAATTCCTGCTTTCTAGAAGGTATTATAGAGAACACAACAGCTTTAAAGAAAATCATACCCAGGGACCTCATAAAGCTGTTGTTATTGCACTTCACTTAAAAACTAATAAGACTTAGGGTCTGTTAATTCCATATTTAGTTCTCCTATATCCAACTCTATATTGATGTGACAAACATAACCCACATTTTGAGACTAAAAAGTAAATTCAAGAGCTGTAAATGAATTGGACTTTCCTCTGCATTTAAAATCACAGAATAAAAGAAAAAATGAGTTCTCTCAAGGAGAAATCTACCTGTTTGAATATAGTGGATGCACCAGAATTGGCAGAACCAACAAGTAGAAATTTGTGAAGTGTTTTCGGAGGAAGACTGTCTTTGTTTGGTGTTTCACCTTCACAAGAAAGAGTTACAGACTTAGGAGGAACTGGCAAAGACAGAATTGCACAAGCCAACCTTGCTCTGCGCTGCAAAAGGGAAATCCAAAAATATTGGTGAGCTGTTATTACTATAAAAGCCAAACAAGGAAAGGAAACATGCATCTCAACAATGATCACCTTTTCCCATATATACCCCCTATCATTCCTCTGTCCCTCTTCCCTGTATGATCCATCAGCATTCACCCAAAAGTTCGGTGTTCCCTCACACGGCACTCCAGCCAACTGCAACAATCAATGCAGTGCAAAAGTTTGATTAACATTCTCAAAAATTGTGTGTGTAAGTAAGCAATAAAATTATTGGGAAAATCGAGAAAGAAACACCGGAGAGAAAAACAAGAATGAGACAAAAGTTTGACTCACACAAGGGACTAACACCACCTTCAACTTAAAACCTTAAGGCTTTGGGCGGTGTTTCTCCCCTCGAATTTTCCTAACAAAAATATGATATGGTTCAAGACAACAACCTTCAGTACCAGTAGCTCCTTCTTTGTAATCAGGCGATCATTTATAATCACATTCGTGTCTCCATTGCTTGCATGCTTGTCCAAGCGACCCCCAACATCCAGCTGGGGGCTGATAACCTCACTGGGTGGTTGACCTACCTGTAAAGTCAATCAATACAACAGATTACAACCTCATTCGATAGAACATTTAATGGGGGTTAAAGATTCATGAACTAAATTTTGGAAGTAAAATGAAATCACATTTTTTAAGGCACACTAAACTAATCCTAGAGATATATCAGCACAAAGACGTTTATAAGCTGTATTTGGTCTATTTCTATAAGCTTCTTCATGAATCTTATCAAAATAACTTCAATTCAGCTTATGTCACCAAGTCCTATGATCAAGTTTAAGACATAACCTTTCAGACAATAATAAGAGCTTATTGAACATGAATTTAATAAAGTTTTCACCCATACACGACCTAAACAGATTTGATTAAAGTAAGTATTTGTTGAGATTAAGTTTTCACCTTTCCCCAAAGTCCAGATGCTCTGTCATACCAATAGGATCCTGGTTTAAGTTGTTTTGGGGGATTTCGACAGTTTAGGAGCAACAAAAGCTGTTCCCGATTCAGAGGTTGCGAGTTGACAAAAACAAGCTCTGGTGGTATTTGATTTTCTTCACAAGACTTTTCATTATCCATGACTTGAGCCACAATCAACTCAGACAGCAACTGTTTCATCATCCGCGAAGATTTTCCCAGTTTCCTTCTCTTGCTCTCGTCAATTCTGTATCCAATGCAAGTCACACATTTTCTTCCCTGTGGCATGGACCCCATGGCCCTCACCACACAGCTGCGACAATACTTTGCACTACAAACAATGCAAACCTCCTTCGGTGTGAATCGGTTCCCCTTGAGGCACTTATAGCAAGAACCCTTCTTCCCAGGTCTCACTGCACGTTCCATCACAGGAACACTCTCAACCTGAGAATCACCAAACTCATCACCATCACTCTCCAACATGTAGTTTGACTCAGGATCACAGAAGGTCACAGCAGAAACACGCTTCACATGCTTTGGACTTGTTGTTTGTTCTTCTTCTTCTTCTTCTTCTCCCAAAGAACAAATTCCATCAGAGGATGCAAAAAGAGAGGTTGAACCTGAACCTGTACCTGATTCTGTGGTGTCCAAAGTTGTGTTAAGAAAGGCGCCATCTCTATCACAGGGCAGTTTCAAAGTCTCGGGCATGTCATCACCAATGTCATCATCACCATCAGTATCAGACAGTAGTGGCGGTGAATCAATTGCAGGAGAATCCAAGTTTGAAGGGACAGCAGAATCTGCTGAACACGGATTGAGCTTCCTCTTGTGAAGGCTTTTGGCAAGAGGTTGGATTACCGGGACAGAGAGGTCATCATGAGAGAGAGGAGCAATGGTTGCAACTGGGATTTGGTCAATTTTGAAAGCAGGAATTTCAGGAATGGAGTAACAGAGAGGAGGGCCATTATACACCATAGCAATGGAGTACTCATAGCTGCTGCTTATGCTGTCTTCAGTTTCCACGGCAGCAACATGCGCAGAAGAAAGCCTTAACTTTCTCATCAGAGAAGCCATTTTTGAGGCCAAATCCAACAAAGTAAATATAGCACAGCCCTCACCAAGTCATCTCATCAAAAGAATCCTTTTTGGGGAAAGCCCATTTTCAAAGGAGGGAAATAACAGCACCCCATAAAAACACAGAAATAAGGCCTCAGAAGAGAGAATTATTGTGGGGTTGTGAGGAAAGAGAAGAGAAGAAAAATTGGAAATGGAAGGAAGGAGGATTGAGAAGTAGACAAACCAAGTTGACCCAAGTGGAAAGAGTGAGAGAAAATTAAGGTTTAGTAAGCAGTGGACGTGTTCCTAACATTTCGAGGAAAATGCATGCTGACTCAGAATGCTTCAAAGAACCGTGTTATTCAAACTACCTCATTAGAGTCACGTGCTAGTGCTAACTCACCCTCTCTGTTCCTATGTTTTTCCTTCAACTTCACTTCAAATTTTCTTTTTTTCAGTTTACATGTGCAAATTAATTACAGAATGCAATTTCCAACACGTGAAAATCAACGACATTCTTCTACTGCCTATAAACTTGTTCTTGTTCACATTAAAAAGACAGAACACAGTTTTATGAGTAAATATAAGTCAGAAATGGAATGAATGTAGTAGTAGTATTCTTTAACATTCCATTTTAGTAAAAACAATATCATCACGTTTTCTACTACCAAAAGTGTACAAAGAAAAAGGGAAACAAGTCTTGTTAACCGCGTTCATTCACACGCAAAAGACAAAAGAAGGGGTCCATAAAAAAATGCATATTTTGGTCAAAATATAATAAGAACAACCAAGATATTGTTTTCTTACTAAAAAATTACATTAAAAATGAAAAGGTCAAATAATTTTCTTAACTTTTGAAACGAGTGTAAACAAATCTTAAGAGTTTCTGAAAATTATAAGTGTCTGATAAAATATATGCAGTGAGATTTTGGGAATTCCTGATTGGTTGTTGGGAATGCCGAGAATGAATGGTCGGAATGCAACAATGGTTTCGGGAAAGGGCAACGTGTTTTCGGGTTTGACAAAACAAAACGCTGTTTTTCTGATTGTGACAACCATAACTCTATTTGGGATGACTACAACAACTATTTAATAATTATATTATAATAATGATGTTAATATATTATTATTATTAGGAAAAAAATGAATAGGATTTTTTAATAGGAGTGAAGATCCTTGACATCATACTATATATATTGCATGATATTTGGGATTTTACCGTATTTTGACCTTTAAATATGGTTGGTAGTATGATGATGTAGAAACCATTCATATATATTTAATACAGATTTATCCAAATGGATCATACCAAGTCAAAGTTGATGCAAACTTATCTTCTCATGTCAATTAGTCCAAGTTAATGGTAATTAGTAAGAAATTTGATGTAATATAGATTATGCATATGTAGTATTTATAGGATTGGGAGCAGCTGAAATTGGTATCCTATAAACATTGATGAATAATTAGGGAGTAGTTTAATTATATGAATCATTAACAATAGTGATAAGTAAGTATGAGATAACATATAGATGATTAAGATGTAATTTTTTTTTTAACTACCAACTCAAAAAAAAAACTTTTAATCAATATTTAATGATTGTGTTAAAAAGAAATAAATACTTCTAACCAGTTGTGTGTGATTTATAACATATATACTTTTAAATAACCAGAATATTTATTTCATTTATCTTTAGTAGAAAACCTTATACTTCAATTCTTAGGATAAAATTCATAGTTTAAAACACATACTATAATTTTTGTATTTTTATCTAGATAAAGTTTGAATTTTAAGAAGTAATAAGAATTTTAAAAAAATGAATAAAATTTTCTAAAAAATTAAAAAAAATAATCTATTTTCTTCAAAAATAATAATGTAAACAAAAAAAATTGCACCACAAGTTTTAAAATAATAATGTTATATTAAAAGGAGGGATAAGAAAGAAGTTAGTAACTTGTATACTTCACTATTAAATATTGAATATATATTTAACTCATCATTTTCTTCTTTTATTTCTTTTTCTATCTTTTTCACTTTCTTTTTTTTCACCATCTCTCTTCCTAGTTTTCTTCTTGTCTCTCTTTTTTCATGATCTTCTTTCTCTATCATTTCCTTTTTTTTTTTCTTTCTTTCCTTTATCTCTTTCTTGCTCTCTATCTATTATTATTCTTTCGATTAAACGCTACCTCATATATATTCTCATGAGTTTGATCACTAAAAGGTAAAGAAAGATTGAATTCTTTTTAATAGACTTATATATTTTTTATTAACTTTTTATTTATTTTATATTTTATATTCTTTATTTTGTTTAATTTTTTTACAGCAATATATTGATATATTTTTATGTTTCTTTTATTTAAAATATTTTCCCAAATACATTCGTCTACATCCAATTATCTATTTAAAATTCTTTCTTTAGTCCCTATTTTATTTTTGTATTATATCTTGTAAGATATTTTAGATATTATTATTTGATAATTCAAGCTAATAAATTTATATAAAAGAGGTGAATAATTTTAATATAATAAACTTGGATAAAAAGAAATTACTTATGCACTTTAATATTATAATTTTTTTCTTCTCAATTATTTTTTAATGTTTGTTTGGATTATTTGTATAAATTGTTGGTTAAAACAAGGGATGAAGAACCTTAGTAGTCATTAAGTTTTATAATTCTTAGAACATATGTCTTAGAGTTTGTCAATTTAACATAAAATAAGTTTAAAGTTCTCTTGTGACGAGTTAAGACCATGATGACACATAAATATTTGTGTTGGAAAATCATAAATTGATATATTATAAGATGAAAGGTAAGGACTAGAAGTGTGGGTTCCCTTAAAGGAAGTACTTAAAGGTAAATGAATATGTTAATAGTTTAAAGTAGCACACTTAATTAGGATATTTGTAGGTCAAACTTTCGATTATCCAATACTTATTCAACATCATCAAAATTGGGTAACGACTACATATATCTTTTATGAGTTGAAAAATGACCGATATTCTTAAGAAAAATAGTTATGCTTGTACCAATATTTTTTAAAAAAAATCCTAAACTATATGTTCACTTTTCAAATAAATTTTGATGTTAGTTAATTATAAAAGTTTGATATAGATTCATATGTTTAATAAAGTGAGATTCGGTCTATAATTATAAGTCAGATCATCTTTATTATTTGTTGTTGTATGGTATGTTTATTAATGTTTATAGAGATTACAAAGATCTCATGTTTTTCCTTATTTTTCTTTCATATATGTCTATAATACGAGTAGAAGATAAACTTCCTCAATAGATATTCCTCTGCTCTTATGTAGAACTCTTAATATTAGGAACCATTACATAACATACATTTATATGTTTTTATTATATACTTTGAATAACTATAAAGATGTAAAATATTATATGTTGATATGCATATTATATATGAGGTTGTGTTATGACTAATGTTCTCTATAAGAAATCTTCACACACATATATTACTTCCAATTTCTAATTAAATAACAAATATCTTTTTAATATTAGTAATGTTATGTTATAGAATGCATCATCATTGCTTAATAATGATGATGCATTATTAATAATCGAATGACGCCATATATAATTGAATGACGCCATATATAACCCTAAATGATTAATAATCGAATGACGCCATATATAACAAAATGATTGTCAAAAACTATAGTTTGGTGATAATAAAGTTTGTTTGATGTCTCTGTCTTCACACCAATGTCTACAATTAGAACTCTTTGCTTCAAATTTGAGAAGGCATAATTATAAGAGTGTAAAATAAAGTTTAGACCGAGTTCAAGATGGGGGTAAATTGAACTTTAAAAATCTTTTCGCAAATCTGATTTGTTCTTGAAATAGAGAATGAAAATTCTTAATTCAATCAGTCAACTCGTGTAATTCTGGACTGTCCAGTAAACAATCAATTGTGCACAACAAAAATTATTAAAGATAAACCCAGAAAATAGTTTACAGTATAGAAATGTGTTAGTCTAAATTCAAGATGATTAAACACAATCCAGTAGATTAAAGATAATCCAGAAACACAGTTGATTCAGATATATGTAAACAGATGTTCAGAATATAATCAACAATATGATCAGATTTTAATCCATAATCCAGAAACACAGTTGATTCAGATATATGTAAATAGATGTTCAGAATATAATCAACAATATGATCAAATTTTAATCCAATCAATTTAAATGATAATGGCAGTTGAATAAAAGAAATCAAGAAGAGTAGGGAGAAAAGCAAGAACACAGAATTTTTATACTGGTTCACCTTTCCTCAAGGGCTACGTCCAGTCTTTTGCAAACTAACAAAGATTTTTACTAAAAAAATCACAAGATCAGTTTACAACCCTTGCTCCCAGCAAGTTATAAACTGCTCCCAGCAGTAAACCCACACCTCACTGAACCCTCAGCTAGTGTGAAACCAGTACAGAAACCCACTGCACCACAACATTTACAGTCTACAAGCAACACTGCTCCCCGCAACACTCACCCTCTACTGAACCCCTCAGCAGATGTGAGACCAATGCAGAAACCCACTGCACCAACTCAATTACAAACCCAGTAATTGAAAACAGTAAACAGATTACAGAACAACAAGATTAGAAATGATCACACAGTACTTCTACACAGAACAGATTACAAATAATGAAGATCAGGTGTAGAAGACTTAGCTTTGGTCCAGAACCAAAGTTGCAAGAATCTCACTCAAGGATGCTTTAAAGATTCACGTTCTTGGAGGTTTCTTGATTTGAAAAGCTTTGTGAAAAGAATGATCACACAAAATGGGCGTTCTATCTCACTTAGAAAATCTCAAGGAATGTTTTTCGAAAGTCTTAGATAACTGAAAATGATAGTGACCATTCCTTTAAATACCCAAATCAGTTTTAAAAACAGCTTATCTGTCACAGTTCAATTAATTAAACAAACCATTCAATCGATTGAATTGACCGTTAGTTGACCCAGTCAAAGATTCCAGTAGTAACAGAAATAACTGTCACATTCAATCGATTGTTTTAGAAATTCAATAGATTGAAAAACATTTTCCAGCAAAAATCAGTTTCGGCTATTTTTCTTAAAACCAGTTTTAATAAAAATATTTGTGAATCTCTTAACACCTCAGGAATGATGAACCATGCCACTAATGATTAAAGACTAAGCCAATCACCAACACACAAACCCAACAAAGGACTAAGACCGAATCACCCAACCATCTTCATGTTGGCTCAAAGTCTTTACTTGAATAATTCTGGTCCAGGTTGGTTCCAACAGATTCTTCATGAGACAGTCTTCATCAGCTCATGTGTTAGGCATTGATCTAACAAAGTCCAGATCCAATTCATCAGAAACTTTAGCAAGCTATGGTCTTTCTTGACTTCATCAAATCACATGCTTAGCCTTAGTACTAACAAAGAGATCCTAAATAATTTAGGAGATTCACATTTGAAATACTACCTTTCATCATTTTTTGTTATTCGACCAATGCAACACACAATTGCAAGAAATGAATTTGAAAAATTAAGTGTGTGTGATGCTAAATTGCTTCATATGATCAATGATATCAATAAGTGAAATATGTATTTCTCGACCGCAAACAATCATTTCATCTTTCACTTATTTCAATTTATAGATGCAATATTAATGTGTGTCTCCGTGACTTGAGACATTGTTTAGAGGTTACTATTCATGGTTAGGTTCATGAACGATCCTAAACCTTACTCTTCTGCATCAGGATAAAGGAAGTATCATGACTAGATATGGTTTGGCCAACATAATAGATTTGTTATGCATGACTTTAGATAGTGTTCATAGGTGACTATTCATGGTCAAATTTCTGATTGGTGTCACAAAATATTGTCTTTTGTGCCAAGAAAAAACAGATTCATGATCATATTTGATCAACGCAATTCATTCACTTCATAGAACCTAAGACATTATTCACGGGTCATTGTTAAAGACTACATTCTTAATTAGTACCATAAAACGTTGCCCTCTGAGTTAAGGAAAAAGCAAGGACCAAGATTAGATCTAGGATGATTAACACACAAGAGTCACTGTGCACAACTTAAGGAACTATTCACTACTCATTATTCATGGTCAAAAACTTAAATCTTGCCAAATAACCTTGTCCTATGTGTCAGGAAAAAAAAAAAGAAAGAGCTATAGAATTAAATCCAAATTTATTGATGCAGCAAATCTACTCCATTCAATCTTAGGCACTGTTCAATAACACCTCAACAAATAACCCTTTGTGAAATTGTTGCCTTCATAAAAGTCTCATATAAGTCAATATGAGCTTTGAAACTTTGTTCTTCTTTGTCAGTGCCTTCTAAACTTCCTTTTACTTTGATAAAATACTCTTTTTGTAAGCACATAAACACAAATTTTCCTTCATTTATGATATTGTAAGTTCGTGATATTTTGGTTTACCATCCTTTATTATCACATGTTCATCATTAATTGATTTTCTATTTGTTACAAAACTGTTAAATTAATATTGTGGAGTCTTATTATTCAATGTTAGAACCAAATCCTCTAATAGTTCTTATATTGGGACAAGTAGAATTTTGCCAAATAACAAAACCTGGATACTTAAAGTTGGATCATGTCGTGATAGCTACTTTGGTGGATACGTGAAGACCTTCGACTTAGATTTCATTTTCCAACTACTGATTATACCATAACTCTACAAGATATTGGATTTCAACTCATACTAAGAGTTTATGAATCTCTAATCGTTAGCCTCACAATGTTCAACTAAAATGAAATGTGATCCTTATCTAGATATTGTGTGCATCAAACGAAAGTCAGTAATAAACTTTCAAGTTAAACTAAGGTGGTTTAAAAAAAAAACAATTTTTACAGCTACTCAAAACATATATCCTAGATTTGATTGGAAGTGCTTTGATAACTTATATACTTATTGCTTTTTAATAATCTTTATAGGACGAGGTGTTACAATTAATGTTCGTTAAGTTATTTTTTTTTAGAAGAAGATATTTAGAGTCATAAAGGCCATTGCAAGAACAAGAAATGAATTTGCCTAATAAAAGGGGACACAACATCACACCCATTTTCACCCGACAATCATCTTACTCTCACTGATATACCTATGAGGCGAATGCAAAATTTTGAATTTAAGAAAAGTAACTCATAATGATTGATCTATTAAAATGGTGTTTCACCACATATGCACTTTGACCCACATGTTTTAATAAGACACATGAGTGCTAAAAATGGAAAAAAAAGAGTCACGAAAATAGAATAATGATGTTTCATTCAAGTTTACATTTACGAAGTCATCCAACAATCAATTAACCAAAAAAAAAATCTAGATATTCTAATTTGGATTAAAGCATATAAAATTTCCAAGAAATTTTCTTCTATAGAAAAAACAAAAGTATAAGATTGAACTGTTTCTCCATATAAAAAATTGTATACAGATCGCAAAACATAACATACTTTCTGATTTGGAAGTCTCTGACAAAGAGAAGAGAAATTAATCATATACATATATTTTATAACAAA
>Ga0099825_1005589_pt1 | contig 16065 bp, 5 predicted proteins | sample SiratroredBW_FD_76838 | JGI IMG/M metagenome (GOLD analysis project Ga0099825, IMG submission 76838) | Root nodule microbial communities of legume samples collected from California, USA - Siratro red BW | ecosystem: Host-associated > Plants > Roots > Nodule | place: USA: California | collected...
AAATATATATATATATATATATATATATATATATATATATATATATATATATATATATATATTTCCACACATTATCACAAAGAACAATTTATAATTACATTAAAAAAAACAAAAAATTATTTACGTCAAGATTACAAGAATATTTCTCTTTAATTTTATCTTTTATAACATTAAAAATAATATTTTACTTTATTAAAAGATTTTCTTACATCGACTTTACAAAATTTGACTAAGATCCTCCTTTACACTTATTAATCATTGAGTGATAAAGAAGAGATAATTAATGTTGATTGTTTCTTATTTAAATTCTTACTATTACTTAAATAACATGACTTATTACACAAACTATTAGTTTAAAAAATGCTATACAAAATTCTACTCTTCATAATTTGTCTACTTGATGTTCTAGTGATAAGAATTTAATAATAATAAAAAAAACACTTAAACATCTCTCTTAATCAAACTAAGTCATAACTTTATTGAACAACATTTTTACTTGACTATATTCAACTCATACAATGATTACTCATTATTTAAACAAATATATAAAAAAAATTATTTATTTTTATGATAAATATAACAAAATAACATAAGTGAGACCTAACCTACCTCATCTAATTCAATAGTATAAAAACATACTTTTCATTTAAAAGTTTCATTAAGCTAATTAGAATCCAAACCTCAAATAATTCAACATAACCATATATCAATTAAACTCATATAATGTACAATTTCAATTCAAAAGAAGTCCAACGTCAATTTACAACAACTTAATCAATTTCAACACAGCTAAATTAATTTAATTAACTAAACTTAGGTTATGAATCCTCCTGCCTAAAGGTAGTTTATCACATAAGAAAAATGTCTCTATTACCCAAAACTTCCAAAGTATGCTGGTAAAACTTTTAAAACTTTAGCCTAGTAACCAACACCTTTCCTTATTCAAATTAATGCTATACTTCCCTTCTTCCATTGATTTAGACAACTAAAGAATATAACTTCTCAATGTCAAAAAAAGAAAAAGAGAGAATTAATTGCACGCAGATTCGGATCATTTCATATATTTCTATTCTTTACAGAAAGAACATATAATTCTATGCTTTCACGTGTCTAATTAAATTAAAAAAAAATGATAATCATTCCCAATTTTATAAAAGAAAGAATTAAAATTGATTTTTTTTTATAAATATTAGCAATGATTTTTATCGTCATTAAATTTTTAAAGTTCAATCAAATTAACCAATATTCTTTAAAAACCACTAGCAATAAAATTAAATTGTATTTTTTATATAAAAATGTCAAATAAATTTTGTTACCATTAATGTTTGGAGTAAAATCATATTATCTCTGATATATTTTTTGTCTACAAGTTCTGAATAAAAAAATTACTTAAAGAATCTATATCTAGTTTCACTTCTGCCATTGCAATTTTTTAATGTAGTTTGATATGTGTGTGTGTGTGTTTTTTTTTTGGTTCAAAATGAGTCATATTATAGTTTGTATGCTTAGATGTTATACAAATGGAACCTTAAAGTGGAAATTAACTTTGACATTACTCTATTCGGATGGAAAACACTGAAACCCCTTAATTGGTTTCTTCTTGTAAATAGGATCCATGATCTAAGAAGGGTACATATTTTCTCTCCTTTACTATTAGAAACGTCGTCGTGCTTAAAAACAGTAATTGAATTTCTGAGGTAAAAACAAGAGGCTTAAAAATATCTTTAAGTGATGAAGATAATAGTGGTTTCTTAGTAACACTCAAAGTGTTATCTTTACAAAAATGATGTCTCACTTTTTTGTCATATACTTTTGTGTGACAAAAACCTTTTATCAAGTAGCATTGTTCATCATGGGCACAGCTTCTGTCTCCTTTTTTTGTAGTGGGATGGAAATGTCTTTGTTGAGTGATTATTAATTAGATATTATAAGGAAAAAGTTGGATTGGAAGTCCCTATTTCTAAGAATACTTTTTTGTGTTTTGGATGAGAGGTAGCATTTGATGACTTTCTTCATCCTTTCTATGGACGTGTCCAAGTCAATAATCATCAATTGATAAATCCATAAATCAGGGATAAATAACAGTAAAAAAAAAATCAGAATTAGAGTATGTTTTATGTTTAAAGGTACATAACAAATATGAATAATTTTTTGTGAAATATATTTCAATATTACCTTCCACGTATGTCAATGCTTAAGTAAAAAGAAATATTAGTTTTTATTAACATGTAGTGTTTCAGTAACAAGATATAAATTCATTGATTTTCTGAGTCTTTTACTTGTCTATTTCCGACTTTGGTCAATTGGGCTATGTATATATGAAAAGAAATTTCTATTTAACAATTTAGCACCTTTTCATCTCAAATTGGAAACTCTGGGTGCATAATAAAGACACATTTTTTATTCAGATCGAAACCTTTCCGAGGTATTGTTTTACGTAAAAGTGGATTTTTATACTATCGTCACCCATAGATAATTTTCAACTTAACCGATTATGTTTGAATAATTCTAATATGTAACTTTACTAAAATAGTATATATTTCATAGTCAACGTAAATAATGTTTATTTTAGTATTACTAATCAACAATTTCTTTTAATAAAACAAAAACAAATATTTTTTTTTATTATTAAACTTTCATAGGTAAACTTTCAAAGATAATATATATGTATAAATGTTAAATGAAAAAAAAAATAATTAAAAGAGAAAAAATGACTTCAAAGTAGATAAAATTGAAAAGAGAAAGTTAAAAATATACATAATACAAATAATATGTTTCATTGTCTTTTGTTTTCGTGCGTGTTAGAAAGATAATTTGTGTTAGACCTGTGTATTTTTCTGTTCTAATATGTCCATCATGTCTTATTTATAAAGTTACTATGTAGTTATTAATATTGTTTGAAAATAAATTAACTTCTATTCCACGCTAATTTTTTGTTTTAACGTTATTCACGTTGTATATAGTACATACTTTTTATATCTTTCTGCAATCACAGTGTAATTATTTTTTTAAATGCTTTATTTATAGCTTATTCTCTAATTTTCTTAGGACTATTTCTTGAGAATATTTTATTGATTGATATGACTTACCAAGACTCTCAATATTGATTTTCACAAACTTTATACATAAAGTCTCGTACTATCTCGAGTTTTGCGAATAAAGTCTTAAAACATATTTTATAATAACTTTTACAAATTTTATAATAAACTCTTTTATATTTTAAAATTATTAAAATCAATAATTTCTCAACAGGCAACGTTACAAGAAAATAGATAGTTACTATCGATTAAAAACTGACACTAAAATTCAGCACTAAAATTAATCAATAGTATTAGATTTATTGTTGTTAGCGTTATTTAAAAGCACTAACACTTATGTCACATTAAAGTAAGTTTAATTGACTTTAATAACGTTAGAATTTGACCAACATTGATATTTATAAACTAATTTAATGTCATATAGTAAAATATTCTCTCAGATGAAGTTTTCATTCGATATAACATGTATATAATTAGTCATACTCTATTATACTTAAATTAGCATATGGAAAGACGAATTATTTATAAAAAAAATTAAATTTTTTACAATTGAAAATTATGATAGTTATTCAAAAAATTAAAAACACCAGACAAAATAATTAAAGAAATTTATGATATTCTTAAGCACTAACCAAGTCACCTCATCCTACATTTAAATTATCAATCACATATAAAACAGTCTATACAACTAATAATTGGTCCTAATAAAAGTGAATTGACTTAGCAATTAGTAATTTTGTGATTGTTATTTTAGAGAAGACTTTATTTAACTAATATTTCTTATATTTGATTTAGTCTCACAGTTATGTTTATGTATACATCAATGACAATGAGCATAATAATTTGAATATGAAAATTTTAAAATTAAAATGTATACTTTATTTATCTCGTTCTGAATTAGTCAGTGTTTTCAATTAAATTTATAAAATATTAGTCAAAATACTAAAACTAATGACTAATTCTATATGAATTAAAATGCATTCGTACTAGATGTGAAACTAGTAAACACTACAATCTATGAAAGACGATAATATGAATTAGTAACATTTTCTTTTGAACAGGGTATGCCCCTCTTTAATAACCGTTGAAGGAGGGTTTTACTATAAATTGTTTAACGAGAATTTTAAAGATTTCTCATAAGCTTGTATTTTTCAATTTATTTCTTTTGTCATTATTATTAAATTATATTTTATTTTTAAAATTATCAATAACTAAAAATCCTCTATAACAAAATAAATATTTTATTATCAATTTAAAACATATTTATATTTTCTAAATATTTATTTATTATAAATTTAATTTTATAACGTAAAAATAAATACATAAGTTAAAATTATAGTTAACATATGATTTTTTATCAGAATATATATATATATATATATATATATATATATAAACAGATTTATCGGTAAACATGACTTTCAATATATTATATGTAGACTTAATATAAATAAAATTTTATAAAAACCAGTTTCATAGTTAAAATAATGGGTTAAAGTCATTTAATAATTTTTTTCTTAGATGTAATTTTCTCAAACTACTCTCAATTATATTTATTAAAAAATAAATTTTTTAAGTTTAAAAATAATGATATTTTTAAAATAATAATATTAAATAAGATTCATAGAATTAAATTTTTCTTATATATAAGTGCATTAAATATTGATATTCTTACCGAAGGGTTTATACTTAAATATCAGAAATACCACTAAAAGTGGACTACTTCTGCTATCGTTCAAATGATCTCAATATTATAAATGATTCCAATATTTTTGATATGGGGATACCTATAAAAATACTAAACCCTAAACTTTAAAAGTACGATCAGGATCAAGTCAATTAATTCTAACAAAACTAAATTTGATCCTCTTAGCTATGATTTAAGACAAAAACATTTTTCGAACCCATACGTGCTTGCACTCAGAATCTTTATAACCCTTGTAGTTCCTACCAATAGTCTCTCCTAGTTAACTAGGTTTTCTGTTAATGAATAACAAAGCATATAAAGGTGTACATTGTCGAAGTTAGTAAGGTTTGAAACGCGTGAAACATTATTTATCATATATATGTCATTATTTTATGAGCTATTCTAAATTAAAGACCATTTCAATTTCACCAAACTCTAGAGTCCAATTTTCTGTGTGGATAGTTAATAAATGGGAATGAAAGTTTACACAGGCTATCCTATTCCCAATCACAAAAATGGGAACATGGGTCTCCCACTATATCCCAACTTTGCTTACAAGAAACTAGGGCATGGTTGAGTTAGTGTCACAATGTTAGCAAGATCTAAGAAGGATGGTGTGGGTTAAAGTAAAAGGAACCAAGGGTTGGACAGAGTTGATTCATGACTTTTGTCACCTAATTCATGCCCCTATAGCGATCTTTGTTTTTTATCCTCCTTCGTTGTCTTCCCAATAAGAGAAACTTGTACCATGGAAATGACCTAGAAGGACACAACATTAGGTGAGACTAATAATCTCTTGTTGGAAGGACACCCTGCCTCAAAGACAGAGTTGATGGATTGGTTGACACATTAGTTGTCGTGGCAAACAGTTTATCTATCTTTTCAATGCTTTAAGCCATGAAGGTGCTGGAGGGAACTTCACTTTTCAAGCTTTAGTCACATGCTTTGGGACCCCTTTTGCTTCTCAAAATCCAAGGTTATCTCTGGTTTTACGTTCTACAAGTAGTATTAGTGTTACCTAAATCTTCATATTGGAAACATGCACATGCATGTCAAATCAAAACCATACTCATCAACTTTCATTTATATATTCTTTTTCAGATTTGTGAATTAATATAGTTTGAACGTGGCTTATACTATGTCCATCACCATGTTCATAATGAGCCAAACTAAATATAGTAGGGAAAAGAAATAATGAAGGTGACATAAGACATCACCTATTTGGATTGAAAAACAAATAAACCAAATTATAGAGTAAATAAAACACCATGCTAGTGTTAAAAGTCCACCCAATCCAAAAAAAAAAATATTCAAAATTAATTTAAAAGTAATAACCTCATTAATTTTTTCTAACTCTTTAATCTATATTTTAATTTAACGGGTTGCACTAGTAAAAAAAATACATTCCACGACAGGATAAAACGACAGTTAAGACGGAATCGCGTTAAATAAAAACGCGATGACAATTTTGAAATTAATTGGAACTATAGGACGATAGTTTCTACAATAATCATCGTCGTATCACCCATGAAGGACGTGAATTACATTTTTAAATTAAAAAATGTGATAGATAGGGTCTACCACGGCAGTTAAGACAGACAACCGCCGTGGTATCTGTTTGAGAAAACCTAAACTTTCAATTTTTTTTAAACAAACAGGGATACAACAGCGATTCTCATGTACAACCATCGTCGTATCTCCCACGAGGGGTGCGAGCTACATTTTCAATTAAAAATGTGATAGATAGAGTCTACTACGGCAGCTAAGACAACCAACCGTCGTGGTATCTGTTTGAGCAAAACACTTAAATTTTATTTTATTTTTTTTAAAAAACAGGGATACGACGACGATTATGCTTTACATCCATTGTCCTATTCCATTTTTTTTAAAAAGCGTTTTAGGGTTCTAAAGGGTCTACTACGGCGGTCAGGGGAGAGCTAATCACCGTAGTAGAGGGGCTATGATAGCAGTTCTAGTTTCCAACCGCCGTCGTATCCCCTGTTTTAACAATACTCGCGCTCATTTTTCTTTTACGCTTTCGTCTTCCTCCTCTCTCGCGTCGTCGCCCTTTGTCGTCTCTCATGCTGTTATCCTTGCATTCGTCCAATTTCACTCCCAAACTACGATTCAACCCTCACATTTGGTCATCGGCGTTCGTTCTTCCTTTTTCACGGTTTGCATTTTCCTTTCGTTTGCATTTTCGTTTTACTCTTCATTTCTGTTTTCCTTTGGTTGTTATTGGTTCCGTTTTTGTTGGGTGTTGTTGTTTGGCATTTTGTAGTGTTTATTTGGCTTCGTCGCGTTTGACATACGTTGGTGTGGTTTTCGTCTTGCATTGGAGCCATTTAGTTGTTCGCGTTTGGTAGGTTATATTTTTACTCTTCATTTTCATTTTGATATATTGTGATTATGGTTTCATTGGTTCCATTTTTTTGGTTTGGTAGGTTGCGTTTTGGTTCATTTGTGTTTTCTGCATTTCAACTTCTTCATACGCGTCACCTTCATCTACAAGAGGTATGTTTTATGTACTTTTGGAATGCTTTGATTGTTTGGAGTGCTCTCTATATACTTTTAATGCTTTCTATATTGAAATGGTTGTCATATAATGTTGTGTATGCTTGGATACCACGTGTGTTGGTATTGAGTTTGAGGATGTTCGATCCCCGACAATTTTTGTGTGATATATATCTTCATCAAAATGTGTTGGAATTGAGTTCGGAGATGTTTGATCCCCTATAATTTGTTTATTCTCTGATATTTATGTTCATGATGACATGTTGGTATTGAGTCCGGAAATGTTAAATCTCCAAACAATTTTTTGTTTAATTTGTGCCTTGTATAATATGTATGATTTTTTTTTACTACACGTAGTCATGGATCAGAGTTGGATAAATACAAGTCGAATCAGTGATGTATACGAGAAAGGTGTTGAAGAATTTCTAAAATTTGCTAAGTGGAATGGAACATAAGTAAATAATAAATATTATTGTCCGTGTGTGAATTATTTGAATGTGAAAAGATTAGATATTGAGTTGATACGAGAGTATGTTCTTTGTGATGGTTTCTTGAAGAACTATAAAATGTGGACTTGGCATAGTGAAGTTCTAGACTTGCCATATGTATCTATAACTGAATGTCAAATAATGTATATTATGAGGATTGCGTAGAAAACATGATTCGTAATATTGGAAAAGATAGTTTCTACCAAACACATGTATATGATTCGTTAAAAGATAATTCACTCACAAGACTTGATGATGAATTACTTTGTAAACATAAATCAATGGGTTTTTTCATTCATGTTGTAATATTATTTTTCCAAATATGTTAGAAGAGATGATCCTCTTGAATAAACCTAATATTAATATTTTAAGAGATTAATTATTGACTCTTAACGCTGAATACCAATTGTTCACCAAAAAGATAACTTTTTCCATAATTTCATACATAGGAAGGCACTTTTCGTCCATAAAGATCAATTGTAAAATCATTAGTCATAACAAATTATTCTAGCCAATTGCTTTTCTTCTTATTTTAGATAAATTTATTTTTGACTATATTGTTCAATTTTATTCTATAGATATATGTTTTTATTATCTTCGACCTAGTTTATCTTTATTTTTTTTTTTTTTTGACATCCTTGCAAAAGAAAATTAAATTAGGTAAAAAATTTTACTTCCAAAAAATAAAAATAAATCCTAAAATTAACCTTTTTGAAGATATTACTTTAAATAAAACAATTTCCTTTCTTAAAGGTTTATTTTTTTAAAAAAAAAAAAAAACAGCTGTTTGACTTTGATTTAGGGATTTCTTTTTTTAAGAGAAGAAAAGTTTAACCTATTTAAAAGAAAATACATCCTTTCAAAAGAAAATTAAATTAGGTCAAAATTTTACTTCCAAATTACGTAAAAAAAAAAGTCTGTTTGACTTTCACCTAAGTATCTTTAAAAGAGAAGAAAATTTTAAGATAATTTAATTTAATATTTAATGACACTTAATTATTAAATATGTTAAAGACAAGAACTTTCATATATGGAAATATGAGTGGTAAAATCAACCACTTGTTATTGGCCCGTTAAAATAATGGGTGAGTGGACTGGTGTGTCACTGTTGAACTGCTTATCCTCACTCGTTTTATTTTTATTATTATAATGTTATTTTTATGTTTTATTTTTTAAATATGTATATTTTTATATAAAAGTATATTTGATGGTATATATATTTTTAAGTTTTTAATTAATTAATCAATATATTTAATCAAACAAACTAAACATTATTATCTTTATATATTTATTATAATCAATAATTAAAACTTAAGTTGTAACTTAAATTACAATAATATTATACATTTATATTATTTAAATAATATAAAAAATAATATTTTTAATTTTTTTTTATAAAAGGCAAACTCATACTCATCTTTAAGATCACGTGTGAGTGATATCTTAAGGTTGAGCCGACAAATTTAAAGTATTGTCGTCCTTATAAGGAGGTTAAATTAAAGAGAGCTCACAATAAAACATATTAAACCAGACTTTATTGTTATTTAAAAGAAAATGAATATAAAAATGTAACCCAAAATAAATAAAGAGTCTAAAAGGCTTATCTTATCAATTGATTAGAAATTAACCTTTACATAACTTTAACATTATTTTTTTCCAAAACAAATTTTATTTATAAATCTTAGTACCTTTTGAAAAAAAAATGTGATGATAAATAAAATAAAAAATATTATCAAAATTTAGACATGAAAGGTTAAAAATGTTTACAATATTAATTATTTGAATTAACAGTTACAAATAAGGTCAAGTGATTGCATTTGAATTAATAATAAAATTCAGACAAAAATATTATTGACAACTAGACAAACCATTCTAAATATTATTTTTCAAGATGAAGGTTCAAATAATGTACCAACTCAAATTTTATATGTGAATGAGAATGATGTTCCTCTCACTTCTTTTGATCTAGATAAATCATTCTTGAAGGATTGTTATTCAGCTAAAGTCTTTCTGAAAATGTTGTATTAACATCTTCCTTCATTAGGAGAACATGACAAAAGCAAAAGGGAGGGAGAAGGTTGTAAAGGTTTTGGAAATATAAGATAAAAAGATCAGGGGTGTTGTGAAGTCTATGTTATTTGTGTACCACATCAACAACAATTTATCAAACAGTCTAGAATTTTAGTTCGAAAACCCTCTAGAAACAACTATTGAAGAAGGGTAAATTAGAATAAATTAAACATTTTAAGTAACATCCTGTTTTAAAGTATACATCTAAGTGTGAATATGACATAGACCGAATTAAAAATATTCAATCATATATTACTACTCAATTCAAAAGATGTTTGAAAATAAACAATATCAATCAGATCAAGGCAATCTCACATCATGAATCAAGACAACCCCAATCAGATCAAGACAATCTCACATCATGAATCAAGACAATCCCAATGTCACGGATCAAGGCAATCTCACATCATGAATCAAGACAATCCCAATGTCACGGATCAAGGCAATCCGATGTTATGGATCTCTTTTATTTTATTTCTAAACTAAATTCTTACATCTGAAATGACTTCTCACATAAAGAAAGTGTGAGAGTGCAAGTCTAGAAAAGTTTACTAATTAAAATTCTATAGTCATTGTTTTGATAAACAACACTATTTATAGTGAGAAGTGATAAAGGAAAAAATAACCCAACTTAACCAATGTAATTGGATCAAAATAATGAACACTTACAAAATAGTAAAACTTGTTCATCCATCAACTCCATCCACTTGCACTTCATTCATGGATTTCGAACTTTGAGATTTTGTACCTACCCACATATTAGTACCAGATTCAATCAAATTTGATGTAATTTAATTTTATTAAATGTACTTTATAATGATGATTATATGTTTACCATGATTGTATATAACAAATATTTTGTTATTAATTACCATAATTCCTATTTATTATGAATAATTCAGCCCTAATCTTAAGAATGTCTATAAATATGCATTGAATAATCTTCTGCTAGTGAATATTTATTGAGTGTTTCATCAACAAAGTTCTGCAACTATTGTAAGAGAATATATAACTTAGTCAAAGTTTGACTTCCTCAAAGTTCATCTTATTTTATCTTAAAATATTCTAGCTTAAATCTCAGGAAGGACCATTTCTAAAATAAAAATAAAAATATATTTAAGAATAACAAGTTAAATATGTTATTAAATAATTTTTCTTCGTAGTGAAATACATTTAAGCCTTAATTGAATATAATCTCTCGATAAAGTTTCGTAATTACTTATACCTATAAACATAATACGAAATGAAATATTTTGACTGAAGTTTGATTATAGTATCTATCCTATCTAATCTTCAAGAGAAATTAATCTTTTTTTATGGGAATACTGTATTTTAAAACATTAAATTTTTTAATTAACTATTTTTTTCATTTTTAGCATGTTCAAAACTAAAATGTGCATATATAATTTTTTAATTTATTATTGTTTTTGAAAATTACATATTTACATATTAAATTAAAATGTGTATTTAGAGAGCCTTGTTTATTATTTTCTCATGTGGCTACAAAATCTAGCCTTGGAAATACTCCTGATGAAAAAAATAAAAATAAAAATTGGGAGATTTTGGTGGTTTGATAATGAATCTATCTTCTCTACTTTGTGAATGATTTTGGTTAAAACAATGAGACTAATCCTGGACAAGTAAAAATAAATGATTTGTCTTGTCTACCAAAATATGGGTACTTTAAAAATCACTATATATCAACGTAAAAACTTAAATCCATGCGTTATTTCAATATTTTTTTTTTGAGAAATAGAATTACTGCTGTGACAACTAAAATAAATAAATAACTTAAATTTGCTTTTTGTTTTGATTCTATAAATTTTTAATTGTAGATTTAGATTTTCGATTTTCTAAAATAAAATAATGTTAGTTCAATGTTAATACATTTATTATATTAATCCTAAAGTATGATATTATTATCACCTCCCACGTGTATTATTTTTTTAGTACTAATTAAATGACATAATAAACCGAAATGACTTAATTTTGAAAATTTTGATATCAAATTTATCAATAAAATTTTAGAAAGATATAAAACTATAAGAATAAAAATAATTTTAAACCAAATTAAAAAAAAAAAAAAAGACACCAACGAAGTATGCTCAAAAATGAAAATAGCGCAAGTATAAACATATAGTCAAACAAGTTGATCTTATTCATTCATGAAATTAAGAAACAAGATCAATTTTACACTTAAAAATGGCGGGATGAAGGTGGTATACTTTGTTCGTAGGTATAGAAATTGGAAGGGTCAACCATGGTTTTGATCCTCACTAATCTATCAAAGTTTTCCTTGAAGAACTTGCTTCCATATATGCTAGCATCTTTCAAGCTTGTTGAATTGCTTGGATGTTTTGCACCGATCTCAATATCTCTATAATTGAGAAAAGCTTCCCTGGGAGACCTAGAAACAAAAGGGGTCATAAACTCATAAAACGACCTCGAATAGTTCATGTAACGATCATTGGCCACAGCACCATCTTCAGTCCAAACAAACATGTACTGAATCAGGAACAAGTTCCCTTTCCTGTGAGGAAAAGGGGTTGCGAATGATGAAATCTCCTCCATTCTCCCTCCATAAGGGTTCCACTGCATCCAAATGTTGTTATACTGAGTCATCAAATCCCAAATCTGTTTTAAGGCCGTTTTTGGAATGGGAGTTTTCACATAATCTGACTTGCCCTTAGAGTACACTGTACTTGGCTCCTGAGAAGTTGGTAGCAAAGCTGTAAGAGGGGTACCTTTTGGCATACCATACCAAAAAAGGGTGGAATTCACCCAAGGCATTTCTGTGCAATCACTCTCTTTCAAACCCAATTCAGGGAAGGCCTTGTTCACCAAAGGAACAAGCCTTTTAATTGAGCCTAAAAATTGGCCAATGAAGGAGACTATTACTGTTCCATTTACCACATCAGGCTGCACCCTTATGAAAAGATCTGTGTCTAGTTTTGTTGCAACTAGTTGCCATTGGTAAGCAACATCAGTTGCATCTTCTTTCACAGATTTTTTCACATTGAACACAGTCACTTGTGGGGGTACAGGGACCAACTTGATCCTCCATGCAAGAATGACACCAAAACTGGCACCACCACCTCCTCTTATGGCCCAAAACAGATCCTCCCCCATTGACTTCCTATCTAGGACAACACCATCGGCATTCACCAATCTGGCATCAATGATGTTATCAACAGAAAGACCATATTTTCTCATCAGATTGCCATAACCACCACCAGAAAAGTGTCCACCAGTACCCAAACTGAAACACACCCCTGATGGGAAGGCATGCACATTGCTTTTATTTGCTATTTGGTAATAAAGTTGACCAAGTGTGGCTCCAGTCTGAACCCATGCAGTGCCACTCTTTATGTCAATATCAATCGATTCAAGAGGAAACATGTCAAGAATGACATACGGCACGTCTGAGACATATGAAAGAGCTTCATAGTCATGGCCACCACTTCGGATTCTGATCTGAATGCCGCTTGATTTGGCGCATGTAACTGTTGCTTGGACATGACTCTCACTTCTGGCAGTTATGATGGCAAGAGGTTTTGGCGTGCTTTGTGCCTTGAATCGTTTGTTGTGAATGTGCAAGTTTAAGATAGAGGTGTATGAGGCATTTTTTGGGGTGTATATGGCTTCATGTATTTTACTGTTTGAATATTTTGAGAGACACACGAGGAACTGTTCAATATTTGGGGACTGATACTTTGCATTTCCGTGAGATACAGACGACACTATTGTGAGAAATGCTATGAGAAAAGAGAAGAACTCCATTATTGTATGGATGCCAATGTGACTTCTTCAATTAGCCTTGGATTAATATATAATGTGACATCTGTTACCAATATGACCTGAAATTCTCCAAAGTTTAATTAAAATAAAGCTAATTAAGTAAATATTTCCAATATCCGTTGCTTTGATTTTGACTTGACTAGAAAATAAATTCGATCTCCATTCACATAATTGTTATTACATTCAATGAAAAAATAAAGGAGCAATAAATATACCAGATTTGTTAAATTTCTCTCTTAATTTTTTTTTATATTTGTACTTCTTTTATTCATTTTGGTGGATGGATACTTGAATAGCCTTAATCCTTTACCAAATATGAAATGTGCAGCAAAACCTTTTTCTAATAATTTAGATTATGAATATTTATCTGCGAAACTAATTTTTTAATTTAATTTAATCGATTTCGCAAGAATGTATGTTAGACGTAAACAAATAATTACTGACGATCTCAATTAAAGTGTGAAACAAACTATATTTCTTGAAAAGAATAATAATTTATTATGTTCCTCGCATAAAGCTATAATTGTTACCTTAAGCTGATGAGTTTTCTTACAAAATAATTTAATTTTATAAATAATTAAAATACTTTATTATAAAATATGTTGTTTAGACAGATATTTTAGAAGAAATTATAATTTTAAAAATTGGTGAAAGGAATTTGATTTTTTAAAATTAAAGAAAATATTAATTTCAAATTTTCATATTCTATCTTTGTTTTAATATCTTTTTTTATACATTTTTAGTCGATTTATTTTCAATTTAAATACCACAACTCAGGTTCAATTTAAATATCACAACTAAGTCCGGATGCGGAGCACCTCCACTCGTATGTGATTGAGTCATTATTAGCTCAACTTTATTTTTTATGAATAATGTCAATGAATATTTCTTCTATATTAAAGTTAATCCTAGTAATTATGTTTTTTTCATCATTAAAATTACTCTTCTGTTGACATAAATTAATTAATATTAACAAATATTATTTTCAATTGATTTATTAAAAGTTATTTTCGACTAACGTTGACTAAAATATAGGTCAAGTTTATTTATCGATAAAGGTTGAATAAGATTTTCATGATCAATATTGACACACCTATTTTTTTAATTGATAACGATTAAAGCTAATTTATTAAGACAAATTAAACTATTTTTTATCGATATTTTTTAATCAAGTTTAGCATTAAATATTTTACAATTGGCATTGTTTGGGATTATTAATCCAACCAGTGCCATAATTATTTTTTGCCTAACATTTATCAAAAAAAAAATTCAACTTATTTTAATAAATTAATCATTTTCGTCTGTGATATTTTTTGTATTTTATGATAATTTAAATCATTTGTCAAAATAGTAAAATTAAAATTCAATAATTTTAATATTTTTTCTAAACAAAACATTTTAAAGTTAAACAATTTAAAATAAAATTATATCAAACTCAATCTATATAAACTTTTTTGAAAATTATACATTTTCCTATCCAAAATATAAAATATTTTAAATTAAATACAACATAAATAATGTTTAAAATATTTCTGTAATTATAGAAAACAAATCAAATAAGACCAATGTTTTCACAATTTGGTTGGGTTCAATTTTTTTCTCTATAAAATTGATAAATATTTTTATTAAAATATTATCTAATAAAGTAAAATATTTTCGTTAGAGACTTATTCTTCTTGACTTAAATACATTTATTTAGTGGTAATTTCTCGTTTATTTATTTTTTAAATAATTAATATGTCATAAGAAAAGTTGACTGACCAATATATATAATTTTTATGGGAATAATTGACCTCCAAAAATATATTTTGACATACTATATATTTATTTAATAATTTTCTTTGAATGTAACAATTTTATTTTAATATATTTAATTGCATAACAATAATTAATTCTAATTTGAAAAGTCAAAAGAAGGTATCATCTACATTTAATATTCCATTGAGTCTATTTTAATTGTCGTTGAACAAAAAATAAGTTTATTTTAATTGTATTTATGCATATAAATATATAGGATTATGTACAATAAATTAAATTTAATATTAAATTACTATTTTATTTTATTTAATGCATTAAATATTACATATCAAATATTTAAATTAAGGAAAACTGAAATGAATTTTCATGCTAATATTAAAGGTTTCCTCCTAAGAAAATCGATAAGGAGAAATATATTAATTTATAACATTATATAAATAATAAAGAAATTTGTCACAAAAAAATATAGTAAATATGTTCACTTTAAACGTATATACTTGTTTATTTATTATGGTTGGCAAAAATCAATAGTAATTTATTTATTTAGCATGGTTGGAAAAATCAATAGTAATGTGAAAACGTCAAACAAAATTTAACTATCATATCTTACCTATATAGGTTGCCCAACGACAATGGAGCCTGGCCAATAACATTACATAAAAGTAGATAAATCGATCACATATTTTTATAACTTGTATGAACCTACTAAAAA
>Ga0099825_1005593_pt1 | contig 16061 bp, 7 predicted proteins | sample SiratroredBW_FD_76838 | JGI IMG/M metagenome (GOLD analysis project Ga0099825, IMG submission 76838) | Root nodule microbial communities of legume samples collected from California, USA - Siratro red BW | ecosystem: Host-associated > Plants > Roots > Nodule | place: USA: California | collected...
AAAATGAAAATAATGTAGAGGGGGTGGGTGGGGGGGTGGGGCGGGGGGGGGAGAATACGTTTTTTTTTTTTTTTTTTTTTTGAGTTTTTTAGAGAGATAAAGTGTGTGTAAGAGAGAAAGAAAAGAGAGAGAGAGTTCCTCAGAAATGGCAATGCGAAGCGCGTGATTGGGTTTATAATGGAATGGGTTTATTTGGCGTGTTCTCGTTTAACACTTTAATCGAAGAGGATTAAGAAGGGTATTAGCCACGTCACCATGCCCCTCGCAACGGAACTCTTTTTCTATTTTTTTACATTAATGCCCCCGTCCCTACCTTTTTTTACCACATTACCCCTCGGGCCCATCTCCATCTACTACCTTATCGATTTGACATTTTTTTTCCCATTTTTTCTTTTTACTTAGAATCACATTCACTTTTACTCCAACTTCTCTTTCTATTATTTTCCTCAATTATTCATTCATAATCCCTTTTCACATCAAATAAATAAACTAATACTTGCTTTACACATTGGGTGTGGTAGAAGGCAAAGTTCGACACGGTTTTAGTATAAAGTTGACACAAAGGCTTAAATTGAAGCAAATCATGGAATCAAACTTGAACTTCATGGCTAGAAAGTAGCAAATAAGAAATTGACCAAATAAATATCCAATCTCAGAAGTAAAGGGCTTATCTGTAGGAACCCATGTGACCATCTCGCGTAATAATTGAAACAAACCTACAAAGATAGGGCTGCTCCACACTAATCATGTTCATGCCTTTCTAGTAACCATACGTTAATCATCAACTTTATACAAAGAAAAATCATTCATGAGAAAGGTTTTCAGGTTAAGTTCTTATTAATATTCTATAAGGTCTTTTAACTTTATCTACTTTATATTTTCTTTTCACTTTTGTGCGTTTGTGATGATGTTAAAAGTGTATGAAAGAAGTAGCGAAAATCATGATTTGAAAATTTTAGATGAGCACGTTTTTGCTAGTTATTGATCTCAAATATACGTGTTTAAGGTGGCTGTATTCTTGAACGCGTCTGTGGATGTTTTGTTAAACGGTTAATTAGTTTTGAAGTAGCGTATTTTTTGCTTAGGTTCAAAGATAATTCCAATTCTAAATTAGAATGTAAATTTTCCATGGAATATAAAAATAAATTAAAATTGTGCGTGAACATATATTGCATGTTGAATACCTAAATTAATTATTTTATGGCTGTCATTTCTACATAAAACTTCACAAAAAAGTTAAAGACATGTGCATTTATCTGAACTCGTCACTGTTGTGAGATGATTATACTAAAAGATACATCAACACGTGTTTGATTTTGTATTTGGAAGGCACAAATATACTTTTTTTTTCTTATAATTTTGTGAATGTGTAATTTTTCAAAGATAATTTTAGACTATTATCATATATGTTACTATGGTTACTTATTAATTCATTATGTGTGTGGTATCTTTCATTACAAGTCGTGCTTCGTGGATGAAGGAATTTCGTAACCATAATGTGTGACGGCAACAATAAGGATGAAAATAGAAAGGGGAAAAAGTATTGTAATTGAAGGAGGATAATACAAAAAGTAATAAAAGCAAAAGAAGAAGTGATAAAGGCACGGATATTTTATGTGATAGGATAATAATTAAAAAAATAATCGTATGTGTATATAATAATAATAATAATTGTTAACAAAATTGATGTTATAATTTATTGTTGAAAAGTTATATTCTTTAAAAAAATTATCACCATTTTTTTAATCTTAGGGAGTCTGTTAAAATAGAAATAATTTTATCTGTTATTTTATTTATATGACCTATGTATTTTTATTTATTTTGTGTTTATGAAATATACTTTCTAATTTTTAATACTTTTTTTTTCTGTTTTACTTACTTTTCTAACATGGTATGTAAAGTTTTTAGTTATGATTTTTACTTTTTTTTTTGTTTTTTTTTCTCTCGTCCTCACACCTTCGATACTTTTATATTTTGTAAGTTATGTGGTGATAATTTTTTTAATACGATGATAACAAGTGTTAGCCATTATTCATGAATTGAAGTTGATAGCATCCTTTAATAATTAAGATGTTTTTTTGGAAATTTAAAATTGTTGAGGATACTATTAGCAATGTTATAAGAGTTAATTAACTCAACTATGAAGAATAATATAAGTTACTTTGTATTTGGTTTATTATTTTTATGACGATATGAGTTTTAACTAAGATGGTAGATTTTAATATTTTTTCAAATCTAAACAAAACCTCATGTTTATTATGTTTTTCAAATTATAACGGGAGAAACTAAAGGTTTGACCATACACTAAAGAAATATTATTCCATTTTAGTTTATCTTTTAGAAAACAAAAATATTGATAACACCTTTGCTGTTATTAGATTTTCAATCTTCAATAATTTCATTATCAGGTCTCAATATCCAATAATAATCACATAAAAATTATCTTAGAGAGATTGTTTAAAGATCATGATAACTTCCTCACATCTCTAATGTCAAGAACAAACCATTATATCATGAAAAAAAAATATAAGTTTTACTCTTAATTCAAGAAAATTATTTGAGAAAACACAAAATAGATGAGAATTTTTTTCTTCTAAATGAATCTTGTATCTGTACCATGGATCTCCAACAACTAACCAAATTTCGTGAATTTTCAAATGAAGGAAGTTGCAGTCAGTATCAACACCACATTCAATAGAAATTTCAAATTTCCATACACAAAGAATGATAATAAGAGCTATTGGAATTCAAGATTAATGACTCCCTAACAAGTCAATACCATATTACCAAATTTAAGACAAAAATAAGCATTATTATTAATTGTTAGACACACGTGATAACAACAATACAATGTTAAAAAAAAAAAAGTTTTTGTAGGAAAATTATAAGTTAGTTATTTGATGTTTAAAAAAACTAAAATAATGACGAAATAAACAAAATGGGTACTTTGAAAATAGATGTTAAAATTTTAAAATTTATATCATAGTTGTGGTTAGTCAAATATCAATATAAAGTTTATAGTAGGCCAATATCAATATTAGACTTGTTCTGAAAAAAATACAAGAACAATTATATACAATCATAAAAAATTTGATGACATTTTTGTGACCATAAATTCATATAGAAAACATAATAAACAATTTGTAGCTTCAACTCTTTATTGAAGAACTTGGTGAGTTGAGGCTTGGAAGAGAATATGTGGAGGTGAAGGACCAAAAGCTGTACCTGAAAGCAACACATCCTTCTCCCTCACCCCTACAAAGTTAGGTTTGGGCTTTTCTCTATCCCTGCATTTGACTTTTCCGTTGAAAATCCACTACTGCATGGTCCACCAAAACAGTAAGGGTAAATCTGGAACTCCAATACCCATAAGGGTATTACCGTAATTCCATCACTCCTCCCTTCAAAGGACTCTCTCCATTGCTTCATTCCGGAGGCCACCAAGAAAAGCGTGACGCTTCACTCTCACTGTGCCACGTCATCACAAAACTCATCTCTCACTCTCGCGAGTACCAAAACCAACTCCTACTTCCTCTATCTCGCGTTTACGTGTTGCTCTTCACCCTTCGCGAATGCGCTACCACGTTTTCTGATGTTGGACGCGTGGCACTCAATGAACGATGCCATGCATACCTTACGGTGGTGCGGTATGCAGGGGAACATTGCTCAGGAAGAGGTAAAGCGTGCGGAGGAGTTGATTTGAACCATAAAAAGCGCTGAGTGTGGGACCCACAAATTTAGTGGCCCTGGTGTTGTTATACGTGAAGACCAGGGACAAGAAATACGAATAAATACGAATGTAGACACTCGTACGTGTCCACATACTTTATGACATGTTCCAAATATTTTATGGTTAAAATTAAATTGGTTTGTGCTGTTACTTCATGGTGGACCTCAAATTTGATGCATGATCTATGTTTTTCTGTTTGAAAATAGTTATAATTAGCATGAACAGTGGATATTGTGTGTTTGGCTGCCACATAACGAATGTTCGACTCAGAGTAACGTACTGGATAAGATGATAAAATTAACAATATATGGGAAAAAAATCATAAATTATAACTTTTATATAGATTTATGGAAAGAGTTAATAATTAAATATTTTCGAATAAAATTAAAAAAAAAAAAGGTTGCTTTGTAACAGAGTACTAAGGGCATTTGAATGCTGGGTTTTATGGATGGGGTAGTTGGTGAGCATTCTTAAATCCGTTGTGGTAGGTTTGGCTACATGGTGAATGATTTTTGCTTACACTAAGCCCTCACCTAACTTATGGTGAAATGATTTAATGTTAGTTTATGTTTCTGAAACACATTGTTTTTTAGTTGAAATATTTCCATGTATATGAAAAAATATTAAGGAGGATTTTCTAGGACACTTAAATAAAAACATTTCAGAAAAATAATAAATAGTAAATGAGTAAGAGTATTGGATGAATATTTCCTCAAAAGATAATCTATATTCATAAACTTTATTTAGATTAAGAATGTGTTACTGTTATTAAATAGCAATTATAAGAATTCAATAACTGAACATTTAATACCTAATTAATTATTATAAAGTGAATTTAATTACGACCAATTTGGATTGAATCTGGTATTACTACGGAGGTACGACTACTACGTAGGTACGACATGATTGTTTATATGTATTATTTTACTTCTCATGTATTTTCTAATAATTATTTGTGTTTTTAATTTTTAGCTTTAAATGAATGACGTTTTAAATGAATAAGAACGACAGAAGCAATTTATTCCAAACAAATAAAAAAATACTATTAATTTGTGGAAAATAAGACATGTAGTTCAACCGAGGGTGTTGATAGCATACAAAATGAAGGAAAAGTAAAAGCATGCAAATTAAAGACAAGTGAAATTGATAATTGATAAATTAACTTTTGACATTTCAATAAATGTAACAGAGAGGTAAGGTATGTATGTTTTTATGTGTGTTGTTTAAGTTTTTAATTGAAAACTGATTTTGAAAGAGTAAGAATTTGAGGATAATGAGATAATATTCATATAAAACAATATTTTGAATGTATATGAAATACTGTTTTCATTTTTTTAATATCCTTTTAATATTTTTTTTACTTTTAAAAAATGAGAACTTAAAAAACAGTTCCTTAATTTGGTTTTATAAAAAAAAAAAACACTCAAAATTAATGTAAGATGATTTATTATTTTTGAAAACCTGAATTGTTTTTTTATTATTTAAACTAATTAATGTAAACTGTTTTTATTATTTTAGCTAATTTAGTAAAAGTCCACAAAGTACGAAATAAGATTAATATGTAGTATTTTACTTACATAGATATACGAACTTTTATTTAAAAAAAAAAAAACTATTTAAAGGTGCGAATATGTGTACAAATTGGAATAACACGAAACATTTTTTACTTTATTAAAATAAAATAAATTATAGAGATTATAATATAATGTTTAGCTATAGAATATATACCATATGTAATAATTTCAACCGTAAAAAATATTAAATTCTTATGGTACTTTTATAACGTCTTTGGAAATAAACTTTATAAAATATAATTTAATAATTCAATAGCATTACTGCAAGAGTTACAAAATATATATTGAGTAACTCAAAATTGTAATCTTACGTAGACTATGATAATCATAGAAGTAGTATATGTAATTTAAAATTAAAGAGAAAGAAGTTTGGTAACTTTTTACAGACTCGCAATATTTATATTTGAATTTTTTTTTCACATCTTAATTCTTTGTTGTTAACACTTTGTCATGTCTCTTTAAATATTTTTTTTATCAAATTTTAATAATACAACTTGATTGCTTAATATTACACCCAATTACTTTCCTCATTTTAATGTCTTTAAAAACATAATAGTTAGATTTAAAAATTACAACATATAATATAAACTTTGTTTTTTTTATAAACTAACAATAGGTTATATTTTAGACAAGAAACAAAATTAATATTAAGATTCAAATTATTTTAAAAAAAAAGCAACAAAAGTAATATTAAGATTCAAATTGTTTTAAATATAGATATATTGTTCATTGATTGTGGAAATACTTTTTTTAAGTAGATTTGAAATTTTAACCTATTAAGCATTAAAGTCAAATAATAAAAAAAAGTCCAAGTTAATCATATATGTATTATTAAAAAAAATTAAATATATTTATTAAGGTCTTATTATTGTAAGTATAATGATAACTTCTTAAAAAACACATTGTCTCTGTTATCTTATTTCTATATTGGTAGTTAAAATAATAATTTGATTTCTTGGTATCTTATGATTTCAGAACATCATTCTTTAGTGTATTCATCACAATTATATCCAGTTACCTCTTTTATAACATTTCAATTGATATATTGGTCATATTATATCTATCTAGTTACCTTTTTTATAACATTTCAATTGTTTTGTTTGCTTCATTGACATATAATTATGAAATAAAAACATTACATGTTCACCAGCATGGTTGGTTTCATTATTTTTCTCCTGATCAATACATAACATTTTCATAAATTAAGTCTAATTTCCTTGCATAAAATTTATCTACAAAACTTTATCAAAACCATCATCCAGTCCAACAAATAATATATATGCATCTTTGATTTTTATTTCAATTTGATACGACTTTATATTATTAGAGTCATTCGTAACTTATTTGTCAAGATAGTTAAATCTTCTAAAAATCTCAACTAATCCTTTATGACATTTAGTTAAAATTTTATTAAAAAATATTTCATTTACGTACAATAAAAATATATAAATAATAGATAATATATTCAGATAATTTAAAATTACATATAAATAATTAATAATTCGAATTCACTATACTGATATCATATTGATTTTACCTGTGTAATTTCTATAGAATTATAATAAGATTTACTAACTCTAATACATTAAAATAGTAAAATATAAATTTAACTCAATATCATAAAATTGACTTAATAAAGTAAATTTTTTTAATTAATTATGCCTTATAATTTAATCACTTTATCTTCAACACATTGATTAGTTACTTATTAAAAACAATAAAAATTTTATGTAAAGTATAATTGACTAGGTATTTCTAAATTCAGTTGTAAGAGTTGTATTTAATATTTTATAATATATTTTTTACAAGGTTTATAATAATGACAGGATACGATCCTAACATACCATGTAAGTTATATGATGCAAATAATAAAGATTACACAAGGTAAAAGTTAAAATAATAAAAGCACGTGTGTACATATTAATGCCTGTAATGAAACTTACTAAACAATTTTTTTAGTAATTTTTTACCAAATCAATACCCTATTTTGAACATATAAAAGAGAAAATGTAAAATTATTTTATTACAAATGAAAATCAAAGCTGGCTTAGTTATATAAAAATATTTCAGAAGTTTGGTATTAAATTATTATAATGAGTCAACTGTATATTTATTAGACTCCCTTATTTGTAAATATGAAATAACTAAATATGAAATAACTAAATATGTAAACGGGTTAAATAAGTTTTTTTTAATGGAAAAATTAATATTAAACGTGTCTTTTAATATTGATAAAGTCACCACAGTGATAATGTGCTACTGTAAAAAAATCCCTCACGGAAAGTCATTTTGTCACTTTCCTTTATTAATTTGCATACAAATCACATTATATGATATTTAAAGCTTAAGTCATGTCATCTCAATTAAGATATACTTAAAATTTTAAATAAGTAGCAACATATTTAATCTTAACTTTCCACTCAATATAACTATTGTTCTTACGTATCACATGTGACTATCAAATACTTAACATTGTTATTTTTTATCATTAGATATTTTTCATTTGTATATATATAAAGTTGTGCTGTTAATATATATATATATATATATAAAGTTGTAATCTTCCTATATATTGCTGCATTGTGATTTAAAAGTTGAATTAGAAACGAGTGCAAAAATTACAAAGTTATACAATTATTATTTCCATACTTATTTATTATATTTGGTTATACATAAGTTCACGGAAGTAGCTTATTTTAAAAATCATGATATATTTGAAGAAAAAGTTAAGGAACTATATAATAAAAGAGTATGACAATTTTATACACTTGTTTGGGTGTTTTCAACAAGAATTTTATCTTGTAGTTAACTTTCCACAGGTCTTTGGATATTTTTATTAGGGATGTTCACATCCAAACTTATAAAAAGACAACTCAGAATATATTCATTTTTTTTCTTATAATTTGATATTCGATTATATTTTAGTTACAATTAGTTTAATTTGAAATTTATCTTAAAAAATTGTATTTATTTTTATAGTACTATAATTTGGTGTAATGTTTAATTTTAACATTGAATTTTCTGTATGATTTAGAATATTAAAATGAGTTTAAATATCTGCGTGAGAAGCACGTTGATGGCGTTTCTCTGATCAGTGGTGAGCCTAGGGAATGGGCTTTTGTAACAGGCTTTCCACCACGTGGCAACTGATGCTTGGGCCGTCACAGGTTTGGGAGGGGAGAGGGAGGTGATGAAGTCAGTGACCATAGTTCACAGATTTTTGGATAAATGTCTGAAATAAAATATCTTTAATGAATCAACTTAATTAAATTTAAAGAAATTAAAAAATCTATGACTTACCATTATAAAGTCACCTAAAATATTAAATAAATACATTTTTTTTTACCCATACTACTAAGGAACGTTGATGGTATCATATTAACTCTATCCGTAATATTTACCCATCGTCCACTAAAAAGACTTATATTTCTTTAATTTATATAAAATATTTTGTCTTTAGCGAAAATTCCAAGTCTTTATAATTTATTACATGTACAGCGCAGTCATAGCTAGATATAAACTTTTAATTTATTTTTTCAAGTTAAAACTTGAAATACATGAACAATATATAAATTACCTATATTTTGTAATAACTTGAAATATTTTTATATTTAAAAAAATATGTGAACGTCCATACATACTCGAATTTTTTTTAAAGAAAATCCACAAATATCTAGCCATATAAGTATGAGGTTGGTTTTTGGAAAAATTGATCCTTGTTGTGAATAGTATTTTGACAACTTAATTTTAATTGGATGATAAATAACCCAATAGCAACATTAAAGTAAAGAAGATTGGTGGTATTAAAAAAATAAAAATTACTCTCAATCAAGTTGGGTGGATTGATAGGAACAATGAGGGGAGAATCGTTGTAAATATTGCTAGTTTATGGAATGTGATTGTGATTTCCGAAGATGATTTTTTTAAGAAAAAAAAGATAACATAGAAAGAACAGGGAAATTCTCGTTACCCCAAAGCACCATTGTCCAGATACATTCTCATCCTTTCGTCAAACCCACGCCCATCTCATAATCTCCCAATTCCCAATTTAGGGTTAGGGCTTTCAATGACCGCTTCTTCTTCCTTCCCTTCACAAGCCCTAATCCACCGCCGCTGCCACTTCCTCTGTCTCCGTTGCTGTTGTTGTTCTTAGGGATTATTAGTTACTAAATTCACGTATTCTATTTTTTCAGTATCTTCTCTTCCTCTTCAATGGACCTCTCTCACTCTCAATCCAACTTGTCCCTCGGATTTTCCTCCTCCCATGCCTCGCCGCCTCGCCGCTCCGACCCGCCGGTGCCGCTGCAGCTGCTGGAGCCGCAGCAGCCGCCGGAGAACGGAAGCGTAGATGTCGAATCGGATGACGACGACGACAAAGAAGTGGAAGAGTTTCGAATTCTAGGCCACTCAATGTGCCTGAAGAGGCGAAGAGATTGCGACTCGTCGTCCTCCTCCTCCACGAAGAGGGTTTCGGTGGATTCCGATCTCGAAGCGCGTAAGGCTGCCGTGCGCGCGTGGGGCTGCCAACCCCTCTCAATCGCGGACCCCGACATCCACGAGATAATGGAAAAGGAGAAGAAGAGGCAATTTCGCGGGATTGAACTCATAGCGTCCGAGAATTTCGTGTGCAGGGCCGTGATGGAGGCGTTGGGAAGCCACTTGACGAATAAGTACTCTGAAGGAATGCCCGGTGCGCGATATTACGGTGGTAATCAGTACATCGACGAAATCGAAACGCTCTGTTGCGAACGTGCGTTGAACGCGTTCGGTCTGGATCCCAAGTGTTGGGGGGTGAACGTGCAGCCGTATTCCTGCACCTCTGCAAATTTCGCTGTTTACACGGGGCTGTTGTTGCCCGGTGATCGTATCATGGGGTTGGATACCCCTTCTGGAGGGAACACTAGTCACGGTTACTATACTCCCAATGGGAAGAAAGTTTCCGGGGCTTCTATTTTCTTTGAGAGCTTGCCGTACAAGGTGAACCATCAAACGGGTTATATTGATTATGATAAGCTTGAGGAAAGGGCGCTTGATTTTCGCCCCAAGATACTTATATGTGGTGGGAGTTCCTATCCCCGAGAGTGGGATTACGCGAGGTTTAGACACATTGCGGATAAGTGTGGAGCTGTGTTGCTGTGTGACATGGCACAGATTAGTGGCATAATTGCGGCCAAGGTGTGAAATATAGTCCTACTCGTACTCCTTAAGTAAACCCTTTTATTTCCATATATGTTGTTCGTAGTTGCCTGTTAAAATTTAGTCACATGTTCTTGCTGGTTTTGGACTTCTCGTAGCAACTCTCTCTCTCTGTATGGAATTCTGTATAAGATTTGATTTGATTTTGATATATGTTTATTTTATTTAACATGAACATAAGTTAAGTGGAGTTGGTTAAGTTCTTGATTCTCCCCCCTGGTCAACTAGCTTTTAGAGGCGAGTTTTCCAATTGTTTGTTGCTTATCGTTTGGTGGTGGTTGTTGTTGTCTCTGTATTGAGGGCTACCTACGGATTGGGGGAGTGTTCTGATCACTGAGGAAGGAAGGTGAGTGAAGGAAGTGTTACATAGAGTGTAAGTTTTTGAGACATTGTCTCTCGGGTGGTGTTATAATTGAGACTCGGGTATTATGGGGTGCAGTAGTATGTGTTGGATTGAGTGCAGTAGGACAATTGATACCACCTGCATCAATATGGAATGTTGTATAGAGTATTTAAGTATGGTTGATTTGAATTCAAGCCAGATTTTTTTTATTTATAAAATATAAGGCATTTGGATCATGAACTGATAATTCTAATTAGTTTTTGAGAAGATGCAACTATTCATATCCGCAAGGTGTTTATTATTTTTAATGAATTTTACCGATGCTTGCTGAATTAAATGTCTTCTAAACTTAATTCTTAGGTCATAATCTGGAATTCATGGATAAGATGGTTCCAGTCCATTATTGTCTGTTGGAAACTATCCAATAGTTGATTAGCCATAAATTTTGAAGTAATGCTAATTATTCTGATGTTGCCTTTTCAGGAATGTGTGAATCCTTTTGATTATTGTGACATTGTTACTTCGACAACTCACAAGAGTCTTCGAGGTCCAAGGGGGGGCATAATATTTTATCGGAAAGGTTCAAAGCCGAGGAAGAGAGGGATTCTTCTAAGTCAGGGTCATGAAAGCGATCAATATGACTTTGAAGAAAAGATAAATTTTGCTGTTTTTCCATCGTTGCAAGGGGGCCCGCACAATAACCACATTGCTGCACTTGCTATAGCTTTGAAACAAGTTGCTACTCCTGAGTATAAGATATACATGCAGCAGGTGAAGAAGAATGCTCAAGCTTTAGCATGTGCTTTACAGAGAAGAAAATGCCGTTTAGTAACTGGGGGTACAGACAACCATTTAATACTTTGGGATTTAAGGCCCCTGGGATTGACAGGTATTGTATGAGCATGGCGTATTTTTATGATATATTGCTAATTTCTTTGTTATCTGTTTAATGCCTCTGTGTCCGTTAGACTCAACTAGTTTGGATGTTGGCTGCATTGCATTGTTTTTTTAGTCTAATCTTTTAGATGCTTTGACGTTTTATGTTTTAAAATTACATTTCTATACGGCATATGGATTTTTATAGAAAGAGTATGAGTTTCCTGAATGGGTTGCCCCCAAAGAGCCTGAGGTGCGTACTAGTCTGAAGCAGGTCAGCTGCTTCATTGAGACAGGTGGCCAATGAAAATATTAGTGAAATGTGAAGTCAATTATAATGACAAATTCTTTTCTCGTCAGAGGAGGTTTGCTGCATGGATCAATCAAGACCATGGGCTCTAAAAATTTCAAAAACAAATTTTGGGTACAACCATTGATTGCAATTTTTTTGCCATGGTATTTTCAATATTTTCTATGGTCTTTCTTGATCCCTTTTTTAATTGGATTATCTATCCATTTGATCCTTTTCTATTAAGCACCTTTGTTTATGTTTTTTCCCGCACATTTTGAAATAACCTTATTGACTTACATTATATTTTTACATATTTTTACGTACAGAAAAGTTTCTCTTGGATACTTTTTTCTGGACATCTTTTCTTAAATATTTTCAAATTTACTTGAGCATTCCCATCTTTATTAAATATATTTAATTTTTTAGTCACTTCAGTACCAAACATGCATTTTTGTTAGAACATAGACGGTGTTATGGTTGTCTGGTAGGCTTTTTTGCTTTGAGTTTGATAGGGCACTTTTTGGTCACCTTTTATTAATATCCTATTGTTCAAGATTGACAATTAATGAAATTTGATTCTGACAATTAATGAAGTTCTAACTCTTTTTGGTTTTTGTAGGTAAATTTTACGAGAAGGTCTGTGAAGCATGTCATATTACATTGAATAAAATTGCTATTTTTGGTGACAATGGAACTATAATTCCCGGAGGTGTAAGAGTTGGTGAGTAATAGTCTATTATGCCGGAACCTTTTATTCTTTGCATGCTTAGAATATTTAATTGGCTGTACCTTCTCACGAGAGAGATTCTTTTGCTGTATTTGTTATAAAGGTACCCCTGCTATGACGTCAAGAGGGTGTTTGGAATCTGATTTTGAGACAATGGCTGATTTTCTGATTAGAGCTGCACAGATTGCAAGCATGCTACAAAGGGAGCACGGGAAACTGCAGAAGACAGCATTAAAGGCACTTGAGAGCAATAGGGACGTTATTGAGCTACGAGCACGGGTTGAAGCTTTTGCAACTCAGTTTGCTATGCCGGGTTTTGACATTTGAGCATGATGTGGCTTGTAAATTGCCATTATTGATTATTTATATATGCTACGATGGTGGGTCGTCGAGCCTGCTTCTTACAAAGCACAGCTTGTGCATATATTTTGTGGAGTTCCTCTCCTCCCTGCGTTGTAAGCAGTTCTCAGGTTTTCACTTGTTGCAGTGATCTGCAATCTGGTGCAAGTCTGTACATAAGGTACTGCGTACTTCTGTTGGAGGTTTCTTTTGGTGATCAAGTATCTTGTTCCTACCTTGGAGTTGTCACCATCCCAGTTGAATGCATCAAGTTAAAGCTATTATAGGGTTTGGAACAGGGATCTTGATCAACCAACCTGAGTACAGAGTTCTTCTGGTGAATCTACAGAAAATAATTTCTCTGATAGAGGTTAGACACCTTGAATTCTTTTAGCTGCTGCTTGAAGCAATCTTATTAATTCTATTTTTTGCCATCTATATATTCCCCCGTTTTGAGATCATATTTGTACTCATTTTCGTCAATACCTTACCGTGTTAATTGTTAAAATATATAGGGTGACGTGGTAAATATTTGTTTGCTTTGTATTTGCAAAATATTTTTTTTTTCCTCGAAAACAAAGGTTAGCTATTATTTTTGATAAGTTGGGAATGAAAGATATTTCAGAAGCGACCGAGTTCATAGGCAAGTTTTGTCAGTGCGGCTTGTTTGGTATACTCGGCGCCAGGAATTAAAGCGTCGTGGTTAACTGGGGCAGTCACAGAGGTCCTATATTTATGAAGATGAATACACTATCACTTTGATTTTTTTTTAGTTTGTGTAGTTCCTATTTGTTACCTACTGTAAATCTTTGGGATTAAACCGTCCCTTTTTTCTCATGCTTTTGTGGTTTGCAGATATCTTCTCAAACCATCTAAGTGTGGGTTCGTGCCATCAAATCTTGGGGATTAGGCCATTTATCTCACTTGGTAATGTAAGAATGTTGCATATTCTGTGATGGGTGTTTATGTTATGCATCAAACACATTTTTTGTCATCCGATATAATTTTTTTTGTTTGTTAAAATTCACATTCCACTTAAAAAATGATGGTTTAATTCTTATCTAGGGGGTTTAAAATCGGTGTAAATTAACTGATACTGTCTTAGAACTTTTTGTATAGCTAACACTTTTCAAATAATGTTACTATTTCTTCCAGTTTAATTTATCTCAAGTTTATTCATCTAGAATTGTAATAGTAATTACCGCAAATACTAATTTTCTAAAGATGTTTGCATTACAATTGAAGTAATGCAAGTGGTTGTTTTTAAATCGTGCCTATATTTATATATTTTTATTTAGACGGAATAATGAAAGTTTACTATATAGACTGGATATTAATATTTTTATTTTGAAAAAATATTAAGAAAATTTCATAGTTCTCCAGTGAAGAAACCTTTTCGAAATCATATTTAAGATTTTGTCTACACTTTATTTTGAATATAAAAGATACTATTTCAAACACATTTAGTTCTTGTTGGGTATAAAAGACTTTATTTTTTATTTTTAAACTTTATTTCAAACACTTTATTTTGAATATAAAATATTTTTTTTTAATAAATTGTGTTCAAATTAAACTCTATGTGTTCGTGTAACTTTTGGCGAGGTAATTTCAACCACCTTGTCACAGTGATTTGTATAGGATAGTGTAATTTTTTTTTTGAACTGAGGATATAAAAGGAGACAAAAAAGTCGTACAAGGAAAGAAGTATAAAATAGTTTTATATAGTCATCTATTTATAAATAATTTTAAAAGTCATGTTAAGAGTGATTTGTTAGTGAATAACAATGAATAGATGTTCGTTTCATATTGATTGTGAGTTGTTATTCGATCGATAATGCAAACCTGTTTTCTTTTGATAATGTATGATTCTTAAACCTCCGAAAGAAAACACTTCCGAAAAAAATGGTGATTATAATGTGACTTTACATTTTGTTTTTCTGATGATACGACTTAAATGTAGTGTTTTTATATTTTCACACGTTAAAACTATAGTTACAGTAAAAGTTAAAGGAATACATCCAAGTTATAAAGTTGAAGTTGGACATGAATGGTGGAGACTAATTTTTTTATGGCAATTGATTTATGAAATTTTGTATCGCTTGAGTGTTATCTTGATTGTTTGGGAAAAGAATTGAATGATAAATATTCTAAAAAAATGATATTTCTTTTTGCAATAAAATATTTGATTAATATGATAATTAAGGAAAATAACACTTGACTAATGAAAGATTAAAAGATAATATGTTTTTTAAATGATTATTTCACCACTAAGCAACTTTTAATATTAATAATTTTAAATGCTAAATTTTTTGTTTTAAAACTTATTAGTTAATCTTAGCCTTTTGATGTCTTTTAGAAGAAAATAAAAGGAGGATTTATTTTTATAAATAATTTAAAATATCTCATGATAAATTATGTTATTTGGATAAGAAACTTTACAAGATATTAGAATTTCAGATTTTAGTTAAAAAATCAATAAAAATATTTAAAATTTGAGTTGTACGACAATTTTATAAAATAGACGTGTTGTCGATATATCGTAAATCATAATTATTAAATATAATGTCTGTATTTTTTTTTCAATATTACTACTATTTTCAATAAGAGACAACTTTGTAATTTATAAACAATATAACTAATTATAGTTGTAAACTAGTTATTCAATTAACTTCTTTTTATTTAAGTATTAATTTAAAAATAAGTGTAAGTTTTATCCTGTACCATGCAAGTGTTAAAAATTAAGAAATACATATAATAAAAAGATTAATATGTTAATATTTTTTGTCACTTAAGTTAGTAAGAATATAAAGAATAATAATATATATATATATATATATATATATATATAATATTATCGATATTTGGTGTTTTTTTTTATAATATATGATTAGTATTATTTATTTATTTATTTTTGTGTTATCTTTTAGTAATACAAAATTATATTATGGTAGAAAAGAAAATAACATCGATATTATTTTTATTAA
>Ga0099825_1005595_pt1 | contig 16060 bp, 7 predicted proteins | sample SiratroredBW_FD_76838 | JGI IMG/M metagenome (GOLD analysis project Ga0099825, IMG submission 76838) | Root nodule microbial communities of legume samples collected from California, USA - Siratro red BW | ecosystem: Host-associated > Plants > Roots > Nodule | place: USA: California | collected...
CAGTAACACCACTATCAATAATCCAAGAACTAAAGGAAGAGAGAAATTTATTACCAGTGTGTGTTGTTGTGTTGGAAGGAATACTAGAGATTTGATTAGAGACATTGTCACTGGATTTAGACTGTTGTAGAATGGTTAACAATGTTTGATACTGCTCTGGAGTAAAACCAATATGTTGAGAATGTACCTCTGACCCTGAACCTTCATGATTCTGCTGATTATTATTACAGTCTGTTTCATGATTTTTAAACTTGAACTGAGGTGGGAAACCATGCCTTCTATAGCACGTATCAAAAACATGTCATGTCTTTCCACAATGACTGCAGACATTAGAAGTATATCGTCTTCCAAAACTACTTCTGTTAGTATCATTCATTGCTTTTGACTGATCACCAAAAATTTGTCTCTCTTGGTGTGTACCAATAGAACAAATCATATGTTGCTGAGAACTAACATAATAAAATGAAAAATATTGTGAGGGATCAATAATTTCGGCCATGGTAAATGTAGCAACCAGAGCTCTCAAATTAGAGCTCTGATACCAGATTATGAAAATAGAGAGATCAACAAAAATGAATAAAGGATATGAGAATGAAAACATTCTCTATGTTTTTTCTATCTTTCATTCAAAATAGAGAACTGAATATATACAAGTAGTGTACCCATTCTAGATATAGCTAAATAAAGAAAACAAAATAAAATTATTACAATCTGATAATGTCATAAAAACAAATAAACAGAATTGATGATAATTTGATTCTACCAAAAAGACAAAATCGCATAATTATTTTCCTTCTAGAAGCCTTCTATCCATATCCTCTCCTTACTTTAATGTTCAAAGGGATTGTTGTTTTCTCCTCTCCTTACTTGACTTTATGTAAAAAAAACTATCATGTATAAAATGAATAATGACAACATGTTTATACTCTGTAGATCTTACCAATCTATTTGGTCGACTTTTTTTAGAATTCCTTGATTTTCACTTTATTGGTTAGTGCACACATTGATATCATATTAGACCTATAATTTCATGTTACTTGCTCTTAATTATTACTCTCTTTAGAATTTTAACTTCTTTAAAACGATTAAATTAATATCAAATTCCTATTGTATAAACAATTCAAAAGATGAATCGTGTCATAACATTAAGAAAGAAAAACTCAATATAGTCTACATATCTTACTAATTCACATAGACAAGATAAATCAATAATATATCTGACTACAAATACAAAGTTTACTATCAATATCGGATTTAACCTGATCAAACTTTTTAACATATGTATTACAAAAAGAGTGGAGAAAGAAGACATCTACCATCTTTATATATATATATAGATTTAGTGATTGTAATTTTAGTTTAAAAGAGATTTTTAACACATTTTTTAATATATATTCTAACTATTAAAGGAACTAAAGGGAAGAAATTATTTATTTGAATGTGTCATAAATTTTTATTTATGTACTCTAATAAATATTCTAATGACACTAATTAGTTAGATAATTTTATTATTGATTGAATTTGATAAAAATAATAAAAATACATAAATTTTGAGACTCGTACTTTTTTATAATTTTGAAAACTTTTCAACCCAACGATAAAGAGAAAAAAATGTGTTGTTAATTAATTTTCTCGACTTATTTCTAACAACTAATATATATTTAATTAATTGTTAACAAAATTCAAAGGATACTATAGTATCTATAAAAGGTATAATTTATAGCTAAAAGTATTACACAATTTTCACCTTAAAAAGATGAAAAACATCTTAGAAAATGCATCTAACATTTTCCTATTACAATATAATAAAAATTAAATAGTATGGAAATTTAACAGTTATTGGAACCAAGTGCCTCTCATAACCCGACATACTAATTCTATTGCAGAGTTTGTGGTGATTGGTGAGGTGCAAGTTCCTAATTGTACGTGATTTTTTCTTGGTTAACTAAGTCATAAAGGGAAGAATACAGACCAGTTCACTTCTACTTCCTTCCATCAAATTCACTGTTACATACAGCTCTCCTACATCTAGCTAATAGCTACGACATGTCACTATCTCCTAAGTTCGGTAAAAATAAAATAATGGTTTTTCTATTTAAGGTTAATAGATAATAAATTATAAAAATAAATAATAACATTTTATATTTATAAAATCAATGTAACTGATAATACTTTTCTTAGTATATAATATATTATGTTTTCTAGTCGTGCTCATATACCAGAAACGCGTAGTTTAGATGAACCAAAAATGTGTCAGACAATTTTTTATCACAACTGTGTAATTATTTGGTCTGTTTCTTTTACTGCAGATTCAGTCAAGACAAGTTTTTTTAGGTGTGACTGTGTAGAGTATTGCACACGTTGGTGTGATACTGGTTTGGTGTTTGACGCGTTATTTATAGTTGATGTGGTACAGGTTTGGTGTTTCTGACCAACGTACTTGGCGCGTAGATAAATGATAGATGTTGTTGTAAATTATGTGTATACACAGTATCATATTTACATTTTTATTTAGTCAGAGATAAATTAGTTTATAATATTTCTCATAAAATAGTATAATTTTAAAAAAAGTATACATATAATCTCATAAAAGATATGATTTATTATTTTTTTATAATTTTGTAAGTTCATTTATAAAACCCACAAATTAAATAAAATAAATATTTTATTATTTAAAAGTTATAAAGTTCATATATAATATATAACAAATTCAATTCTTATTTTCCTAAAATATATTCTTTTTAAACTTCTGTAACTACTTACTTTTTCTAGATTTTTATATTATTTATTTTTCATGATCAAAGTTTAAATCAATCAAATTTTGGATTTTAACAAATTTTTTCACTCCTTCCATTTTTCAGTATTGTATTTGTAGTTATTTTTATGTTTATGAGTTTTTGTTAACATATTTAATTATAATATTTTATTCAAATATAAATTTATTTATAAATTATTTATATGAATTTATAATTTTATTTTTAAATTTGAAATAATTAGTTGAATATTAATTAATACAAATTTGTTTATATATAGTATTATATACGGATGATTATCTGCACGTATTATGTATGGATAAATTATATAAGAAAAGTTTGAGTTTGTAATGTATTTATATTATATTTACATACGAAATTTTTTTATCCAGTCCCTCAATAAGGACCATTTATGTATAAATAAATAATAGAAAAAACATTTAGATAAATAAAAAATAAATTATAAATAATGAAATAAATATTATTCTATATTTATAAGAACAGTGCAACTCATTACACTTTTTTTTGGTTTTTTATATAATCGATTATACATCACTATATAATATATTATGTTTTTACTCTTGGCCATATATCAACCATGAAATATGTAGGTTAGATAAAACTAAAAATGTGTCAGGCAATCGGTGGGTTAGGGTTTAAATTATTTATCACAACTAGTTTAGTTATATGGTCTGTTTCTTTTATTGCACATTCAGCGAAGATTAGTTTAGTTGTGATTGTGCAGAGCATTGCAAGTAGGTTGACGCATTGATTGGTAGATGCTGTTGCAAATGCTGAAAAGAGTAAGGAGAGTTTTTTTTTAAGTTAAGAACAGGGAATGTGTGGTATACACACTATCATTTCTAAATTTTTAAACCTTAACTTCTAATCTTTAAATCTTAATCCTTAAATTTTTATTTTGATTAAAGATAAATTAGTTTATAATATTTTTTTAAAAATAGTATAATTTTAAAAAAATATAAAATCTTATTAAAAGATATAATTTATTACTTTTTATAATTTTATACGTTCATTTATAAAGAAAAAAAATAAACAAAAATATTATATATGTATGGATGATTTTTATATATGTAATGGGTCTAGTCATTATATAAATATTATATATAAATTATTCTGTAGATAATTTATATATGTAAAATTATATACATATGATTTTTTATTGTACGGTATCAATATAAATTTTAAATATTATATACAAAAATACAAATTAATAGAATATTAAATTATTTTAATTATCTATTCTATTATAACAAAAAATAATAAATAATATATATATATATATGTACTTAATTGATTATGATTTTATAATCCATAATCAATTATATATACTATTTTTTCGTAAATCAATTTATTTTAAAACTTTAAATCTAAAATGTGTATTTCATTTTGATTTTTCACATATATCCGAACAAAAACTTAATATATATATTGCGTATTTTGTTATTATTATTTAATAAGAAGATTTCTTAAGTGATTGTGGTAGTCAAATTTAAGTTCTACGGGTAAAGTAAGAAGTTAAAATGTTATAACAATTACAATTCATTCTTAAACCACTATAATTTTCGTGCAAGAAATAAACGACAGAGATGTGAGAATTTCATGACAAAATTTGTAGTAAAGAAATAAAAATAATAATAATTATTGTAACAAAGGAACAAAGTCTCTGCTATTTTCTGTTGTACCAAAATAGCATGCTACAACTAAGTGAGGGCAGGACAAATTTTAGTTTCAAAATGGGCTTGGTGATGGGCTTGGGGAGATGTTGCTTGGTAGCAATTGTTTGAGGAGAGCTTCTTCTGCACCTCCATGATATCATCCTGCACCTCTATTTTTTATAATTCCAAATTTAACCTTAATAAAAAAAGATAGAAATGTCCTTCAATAAAACTAAAATATGTTTTATAGCATCATTGTGAGTACAGTGCGTGTTGAAGAATTTGAAATATGTAAAGATACATTTACTGTATGGTGTGGTGGTCGGGCAGCTGTTGCACATGATACGGAGGTCTTGATGGTAGTTATATGCAATCGAAGGGTGGGTGTGATTTGAGATGCAATTTCGTTGTTTTTAGATTGTAAAGTCCGAACGTTATTTTAATTATATTTTCTTGTATGGATTTTACACTTAAAAAAAGATTTGGTTTTCGAATTGTAGAATAGAATCCGTAAGAGAAAACATATTTGAAATAACTTTCTGATTCTAAAAACGGATTTCAGAATCTATAAGATAATAAAGAAATTGAAATGTATTTTAGATTATATAATCTAGAAGTCAAATCCAAAGCACTAGTAGCATCTGAATTCTACAATCTGGAAGCCATCCAAAAAATCATTTATCTTCTGAATTGTAGAATTTGAAAGCATGTAAAACTTTCAAAAAAAATTCACCCTCTTCTCGCCGCCATCACTAACACTTAAATACACCTTTGCTTACCATTGCTTGAATGGATGTGTAAAAAAATTCAATTCGCAGTCACTACAAAACCGGTATCAAAGGCAATAGGATCCTACATTGGCAAGCCACTGGAATTGTTGCTTTGCATGATTTCAAATTAAAGACAATCATTTCTATCTCTTTATCGTGTCTTGTTCGATTTTGCACAATTGTAATTTTTTTCTTGTTTCTTTGTTGATTAAGATTATTGATTCATGTGGAGTTTTAACCGTGTTACATTTTAAACCTTGAAATCATGTTAATGTTAATTTGTGAACAGATAAGGTGCAGGGTGAACAAAGAATATGAATATGCAAATGAAGAAGGTATAGAGTGCTCAAATTTTGTGAATAGAGAAGTTGTTGGGTTTCAATTGAGAATAGAGGCGTGAATGATAGTTTTAGGTTTTAAATTTAATTTTAGAAGTAAATTTGACTTTTCATTTATGTTATGGAGTGCAGGAAGAAGCTCTTTTGTTTGAGTGGCTAAGAAGGGCTAGTGCATTCTGCACCATTATGTTTTAAACCCGCATCCAATGGAGGTGGTGAAATGATGAAACTCCTTTAGATATTGTTATCTCTCACTTATGCTGGTACACATTAAATTATTCTTATAAGGTTTATACTAAACTATATTATCTAAATTTTGCTTGCGACTACCCCAAACCCTAACCTAACCTCAGAATCTCTATTTACTTTCATTATGAAATCCTCAGCTAGTTTAATATCTAATACTCAATAAACTTAAATTCTTGACCATCACATTCAACACTTAGATTGTTTTCTTACTCAAAGTGTCTTTAACTAGATTATCCTTCCATAGATGATACACAAACTTTAAATTCTAATTCTTTAATAATTTCACCAATCTCTTTTGTCTCATATCTAGTTACTCCTGATTAAACAAATACTTGAAGCTTTTGCGATCATTTAATGTGTGAAACTAAGCACCGAAAATTTCATAAGGCAGTATCACTACCACCATCCTTATGTCACGAGTGAAGTGTTTCTTCTTGCAAACTTTTAATTTTCTATAAACATAGCCTACTGTCCTCTTTTCTTACTTTTACACATGAATCAACTTATGACATAATATCTCTTATACTTAAGAAGTTTTTATGTGCCAAGAATTTATCGATCTAGTAAACTATTCAATCTTTGCCACCACCCTAGAAAACTCTAAACTCTTTTATTCATATAAAGCAAGATCTTATTCTTTGTAGTCAAGTTGTGGGGAACACAATACTACCTTAGAAAACTCTCGCATTAACTTCTTATAACAATCAATCGAATCCATATAACTTTTGGTCTCCATGCCAACCATTGTGATATTCCACTATAACATTGTCTTTCCTTTGGTTAGATCCACTAGATTCTGTGAGTTGTAATGACAGGTTAAAATTTCATATTCACTAATCAAAACGCTCACTTATTCTATTTTTTTTTTCACGAATATAGTCACTACCCCTAGTTGTTCTTCACGCGCCTCCAAAGTACTATATAACTAAACATGTCATCTATATAAAATAGAATTGACTTATCTAAGAAGATAAAGAAACTCATATCCATATATTCCATGAATATTTCTAGGACACTTGTCCCTCCCAAACGGTATTATTACATAGTCCTAGGGTCATAACTGGATCCATAGGTTTCTCTTTACACATATTCATTCTTCACTTAAATGTTTGGATACCAAGATCTCATGTCTATTTTGGAAAATGTTAATATTTCGTACAATTGGATCCATCAAACTATAATTCCTCAAATCTTATTTAACACTGGACAATCTATACATGACCTAGGTCCCTCATATATGTTCTATACCAACAATATTGGTATTTTTCATGATAACACACTTTGACTAGATAAACTATTTTCTCTATCAAATCTCTCTTTTCTTTTTCAGCATTACTACTCAGTTAGAGTTGACTTATAAGGTGTCATTGACACTAGCCTCACCCCAAGCCTTAAATCAAATGAAAACTTTACTTTTATCTTGGAAGGTAACCATAATGCTTTATTGGGAAACATATGTAAACTTCTACACTGTTGATGTACTGTTAATCTAGCTCTCACAACAGGTTTTTATCATAAATGTATCATAAAACAATTAACTCCAACTTGTAACTCAGTCCATGTTTGTTATGTAATTATTCATTCTCTATCCTTCTGATTTGATGATACTACTTTATATGCATCCCAAACTAAAAAGAATGGAATTGTTATAGAGTCGATTTATCTCAAAGATTATATCTAGATCTTCCAAAGGTAAACCTCTCAAATTCACTTAGAATATATGTCTATCCATAACATCGAAACACTTGTTGATGGAGAAGCTCCTAAGTGCTTTAGCTTGTAGCTCACGTTCCAAAATGGAAGAAGAGCACATTCAAGCCTTTTGCACCGAACATATTGGATGGAAGGAGCTCCTAATGATGCGAAAGCAATGGATGTGGAGGAATTCACCATGGAAGGAAGTGTGCAAGGGAAGTTTGATATGGTTTTGGTGAAGAAGATAGTGAAAGCCTTGAAGGAGGTTAGGTCAATCTTCAAGAGAGAGCTTCTAGCTTCTAGGAGAAGAAACTCAATGTGAAACTTGAGGCAATATGCTGAAAATTTGACATTATTTCATTACTCAAATCAAGTCTACAAGAGAGGTTCCTAGACCTCTTATTTATAGAAGAAAGGATGAGCTACTTAGCTTCCAATGCAAGCTATCTAGGTAGGGTATGGGAGAAGCTAGGTCTAGAAACCCTAGCTTATAAGACAAGCTTCTAACCCTAGCTTATAAGACAAGCTTCTAACCCTAGCTTCTATGACAAGTTTCCCAAACCTAGCTTATACTCCAAGACTCTCACAAGGTGGTGACAAGTGGCAAGGAGAGAGCTCCTTGTGCTACTTGGACACCTTGATCAAAACCAACATTATTTATGGACCTCGAGGCCCAAACTTATATTACATGACCCAAAAATACAAGGCCCAAATACTAGGCCTAAATTATTCTAAATTATTCTAAACAATTTATACAAATTAGACAACTTTTCCTTAATATTTTATTTTCTTCAAAGGGATTTCTTCATGTTTGTATTTGGGCCCGAGCAGCTAATTAAAAGCCCATATAGGATGAGATGGGCCTAATATTCTAGAAAGCTCTTAATTCTCCCTCTAGCTCTTTGTCCTCTTTATTCTTTAATTAATGTCGTTGGGGCGTACTCCATCACTTGTCGTAATACCAAAATGCTATACCAAAACAAATGTTGGTGTAAAACTTTTTACCTAGAAGAAAACTTCAAAGTTCACAAACAATACTCAATACAAGAAAACATTTTACACTAAAATCCAATATACGTCTAACATGAAGTTTAACACATAATAAAAGATACTTCAAATATTTAGAATTAAGAAAGAAAATCATCTTGATTTAGTCATTAGTGTGCACCCTCACCACTTTATCAAGATTCTTTTCTTACTTAATATTTTCATCTTCATTCATAACAATCATTTCAACTCAAATGCAACCAAAATTTCAAAGATCATTTATCAATAATCCAACTAGAAACATTTTTCCTATGTTTCTAGACTAAAATTAGACAAAATTTACATGCCAAAGAAACATACTGAACTCACTACCCTCAGGTCATCCTAAGGACAAACTGTTCTAATACCATAAATGTAACATCCAAAAAATTATTTCCAACATCTAGTTTATCCAAACCAACAATGAAAACATAATACCTAATATAGATATATATAAATATCCACTGACACTGTACTTCAAAAGATTTCCCTCTTTATAGGAAATTAAAATATAACTAATAACATTTACACATATATACATATAAACAAAATAAGAATTTTTCAAAAATCTTTTAAAACTACAACTGACTTAATCAAGAGCATCTTCCACAGTATCCTTTGCAACATTACCTGTTCCCGTGTATAACACGATCATCGCAGATAGAAACAAACACACAACAGAAGTAAGAAAGGGTAAGCTAGTAATTCAAAATATCTCAATTAATCTCAAATAATCACGGGTATACATCATTTAACACATAACAATCAATTGACAACATCTATCATCCAACTTAAGACATCACATAATATAGACAGACTCAATCTATTTCCGGAAGACTCGTGCATTGAATAGACCCTGAGATTTGCACCTGTCATACTACTCCCAATTTGTGTGTCTCATCTCATCACCATTAATCTCATATGACAGGATTAATCCATATGACTGTCTTGACCAACCCTTTTTCAAGCCGAAATTTCAGTCATATAAATCTTCTTTGACTCTCACTACCTAATAATATTCATCTATTTGATTCTTATTATTAGTAGAGTCAGGTATCGATATCAATCGTTAACTAGATCCTTAGACAATGCACATCCTATTTGCTAGTACAAATGTTCTCTTTCCTAAAAATACTATGTCTACGCATCACATACAATTCATATCATACATCATCAGTTTTCATCCATCTATTCCTTCAATTTCCATTTCAGTCCCAATAATTTAAAGAAAACTTCACCACTTTATATAAATGCACAATATCAGATACAATTCCTCAATCAATCATGCATAAATGACATATCTACAGGTCATACCTATCAAAGTCTTATCACAAGTCATATTCAATCCATCAAACAACAATGAAAAGTTCTCACATGCTACTTTTTAATATCATTACTCACATTAGGTCAATTAATCACACCAAATCAAGATAAACAATCAAACTCATTCAGTGCTTAAGGATCAGTCAGATCTGTAAGAAAGACTTGAGCACTGATAATTATATATTTAAGTATTTTATCCTAGAATTATATTTGAAAGTAACTAACTATTATAAAAAAAATGTTACTAACTTCCATTATTTGATGATGATCTGTACAACCGTTTCTTCAAATACCCGACAGAGACATTAATCCCAAACTCTATGGATTTAGAATAAGTTATCAAAATAAAACCAAATTTTAGTATAATCTTAATTAAATTGAGAGAAATAATTTTGTCAATTATCTTTACTAAAATTGATGACAAAAACCTTAAGAAAAATAGAGAATAAAGAATCCTTAGAATAACTAGAAACATATTGTGTTTAAAAATGTGATCCAATAAAAATGATTCTTTAACTTTTTAACTCCCACGTGGTCGGATTCTAAAACATATTAAGTATGAAAAGAAAATTTAAAAAAGAAGAAAAATATATTTTGAGAGAGGGAGGCATGAGAGAGAGTAAGTGGAAGTCCAGGAGCGTCACATGTATTCCAGTTAAACTTCACCAAATCATGAAAATAATTATTTCACATAGAATGTTATTGCTTTCTTATTAAAATAATTTTTATTTTTTTTAATGTTACAGGTATTTCAGTCAAACTTCACCCCATCGTTTAAAAAAGTTTGGTTCTCTAGAAACCAAATTCAGAATTGTTATAAAAAAAGTAAACCGTGCTATTAAAGTAATTATTATAGATAGTATATCATTGGAGTAAAAAAACATACTAAACTTCGCTATTTAAAAAAAAAAAAAATATCCTCCTAACCTAAAATCAAATTGTTTTTCTAAAGTATGTACAGAAAAAAATTATTATTTTAAATTGATTTCGCTTTTCTACTCAATTTCTAGTTTGATTTATGTAAAAGGATATTCAGTTTCACCTGATCCTCTGAGTAAAAGAAAATTGAATCTAATATTTAATAAGCTGTGAGCCTCTTTGTAAACTTTTTTTACGTTCACAAGTCTTCTATATCGAAAAAATGAGACGCTTTTCATTATGTGTCGTGAAAAAACATTTAGTTTGACTTATAAATACTTCGTTATCTTAAAATTGAGCAGAAGAAAAGAAAAAGAAAATTAAGCCAATAACTATCACAATAAATGTATTTAATAAGTATAACTACATTTAGAAAAGAATACAGTCAAAAGATAAAAAATTAATAAGTAAATACATATAAAAAAGATTGAGGAAACATAATTACTCGTTAAAAAACATAACTAGATTATTTTACGTTCATGACTTTAAACAAATAACGGAAATATAAAGCAAAGGTTTTAGCAGACTCTTCTAATTGTCCCTTAACAATTTTTATCTCCAGTTTGCAATGTTTTTTTTTCTTTGATATATTTTTTAAAGATTTAAAACCTTTTTGTGGGAGTGGTGCGATTTGAATAAGATTTATTAGCTTTGATGGCTCATTTCTTTAAGTATAATGGAGGAACTCATATTTAAAGTTCTGACTTTATTTAATAATCTTTGGAATAAAAGAAGATCGGGTATGTAATGGTTGTGTTTAAAGTAAAGAACCATTATTATCTATTAATGATGTCGTAGGGTCGTAGTTCCATTTTCTTTAAACACATTCTTAAGTTAAATTGTTACAAGATATGAAAAAATAACTCTTTAGATGCGAGTTAAGAGTAATAATCACACTTGAATAGAACTAGTTACAGTTTAGATTTGTAAAATATGACTCTTTAGATGCGTTTTTATTCACACTCTGACAAAATCAACATGTCTCACCCACGTTAGTACTTTTGTTCATACGTGAAAATGGAATTATGATGAATACTATAAAAGGACAAAAAAACGTAAAAAAGGAAAAAAATGGAAGCAGATGGGCCCATTGACCCAGTGGCCTATTTAGTGTGACGGCACCAGATGGCCCAATAATAAACTGCCGGCCCATTATGCCCCCACCTCCCTCTCTCATTCCCTTCACAAAACTCAACTCTCTATTTCCACCCACACGCACATATCTCTCTCTCTCTCTCTCACTCACGCACAACATAGCAAACTCAAACTCCATTATTATTTTCGTTATTGTTATTGTTAGAATCATTAGCGACACAATGCACTCCTCCGCCGAGGAAGACTCCGAGAACCCTGCCACCACTGCGGCGGCGGAGTGGACGTTCTCCGCCAGGAACCACGCACCCTCGTCGGACCCCTGCTGGGACGCCATAGAGCGGTACGGCGGCACCCTGGGACTGGGCGACCTCCGGTTTGTGCAGCGCGTGGGGAGCGGCGACATCGGAAGCGTGTACTTGGTGGAGCTGAAGGGCTCGAACGGGTGCCTGTTGGCGGCAAAGGTGATGGACAAGAAGGAACTGGTGGCCAGGAACAAAGACACGAGGGCTAAGGTCGAGAGAGAGATTCTGGAAGCGGTGGATCACCCTTTTCTGCCAACTCTTTACGCCTCGCTCGATTCCCCTCGCTGGTCTTGCCTCCTCACCGAGTTCTGCCCCGGCGGCGACCTCCACGTCCTGCGCCAGCGCCAGCCCGATAAACGCTTCCACCACGCCGCCGTTAGGTCTGTCTCGCTGTCCCTTCTTTAACTCTCCCTATTTAATATGCATGTGATCATATTAGACTTTGAAGCTGCGTTGTTACTAAAATGATCACAATTTTAGATGATCAATGAACAACATGCATGCAGAGAATAATTTGGTTCAGTAATTTCTTTTTTGTTGTTATATGTTATTACAATATATATAAATAGAAACAAACTACTAGCTAACAGTTACTGTTTAAGATGTTAGTGGGATTTGTAACTCAATTAACAATGGCTGGTTGTTTATATCACAGCTAATGTAACAAAATGGAAACTGTATAATATTGTAGTGGAGAGGGTGGAGAGAGAGCATGTTTATTTGGCTTCTCTGGATCAGTTGGTGATGGTTTAATCTGCTCATAATTTCATGGCCTGTGGGCCATTAGATTCAATTCATGTCTCCTCTGTTGCCTTTGATTGTGAGCCCACGAAGGCTTTTGGTGTGTCCGTCGTGCACCAAATAATAATTTAGTGCCTCCCCCACTTAACCAGTAACCATTATCGGATTTCCAAACTAATAATAATATTAATAATAAACCTTTCAGCATTCTTATCTCGTCGTTTCTGAACTTGGACAGATTTAAAAGTTTTTGGGATGGAACCTCCATGTTAAACTATTGCATGAACAACTCTCGGGTGGAGTCAAAAGGTTTTATTGCTATAAAATAATACTTGTACGTCTTGATCAAAATATATTTTAAAATGTATGCAAAAATAAAACTGGGTGACGTTTTGCTTGGTCAAAATTTAAAATAATGGGTATGATTATTCAAAAGTGGACCCTGCATAATTTAATTATTGGAGAAATTGATGGTAATAAAATTATGATGGTGATATACCGAAATAATACATGCCGATAATAACAATCCCACTATGTTATGCTGACCTGAGGGTGGTAGCTGGAAATGTGACCTTATTATTATGTATTATAGTAATGGTGTGGGTGTTACAGGTTCTACGCGTCTGAAGTTGTGGTTGCCTTGGAGTACCTACACATGATGGGGATAATATACCGTGATTTGAAGCCTGAAAATGTGCTCATAAGATCGGACGGTCACGTAATGCTCACGGACTTTGACCTCTCACTGAAAGGCGACGACACAACATCAACGGCTCAGATCGTGTTCGATCAAGATCCACCCAGCAACACCAGTTCCAACGAGCATAAAAACCAATGCGCGCCCGCCATGTCATCATGCATGCTGCCCAATTGCATGGTGCCATCTGTGCCATGCTTCCACCCAAAACGCGGTCGTAGCAAGAGGTCCTCTCGGTGTGGGTCCGTGGAGATAGTAGCGGAGCCAATAGAAATTCGATCGACGTCGTTCGTTGGGACCCACGAGTACTTGGCGCCGGAAGTGATTTCCGGGGAGGGTCACGGTAACGCCGTTGATTGGTGGACATTGGGAGTGTTCATTTTCGAACTGTTCTACGGGATCACACCCTTCAAAGGGCTTGAGCACGAGCTAACCCTAGCCAACATAGTGGCACGTGCCCTTGAGTTCCCCAAGGAGCCCATGATCCCAGGAGCAGCCAGGGATTTGATCTCACAACTGTTGGTGAAGGACTCAACAATGAGACTGGGCTCAACAATGGGTGCCCTAGCAATTAAGCACCACCCCTTCTTCAATGGAGTTAATTGGGCATTGTTGAGGTGTGCTACCCCTCCATACATCCCTTCATCAGACAAGTGCAAGGAATTGGTTCGACTCTACAATTGCACAAACAATACCATAGACTTCTATTAGAACCACATATATAAATTCATATGTAAAACACAAATCAATACCACTATACAACTTCAACTCAAACAACAATGTGTGTGGATTTTGTGTAATTAATTAATTAATTACAGTTGCATCTGAAGTTGGTGTAATTAACAAATTTTACTTAATTTTTGGAAAGGGGAGGACAAATGATTTCCAAGTATTCATTGGATATATGCCATTTTTCTTTGATGTTATGAAAAGTAAAAGACAACCAAGGGATTAGATTCCGTTACGATTCTTTTCTCATCTGAGAAAAGTGAAAGACGTAGACATAATTATCGTCATTTATTTTTTACTTCGTTGCTTTTTATAATTTTGTTTCTGACAATGCGAAAGGGGGGAGCATAAGAAGATTCGAATATAAGAAAGGCACTTCTTTCTCACTTCCTCCCGTTCGCTTGTCCACATCAATTATTGTTTCTCAACAGATGCTGTTGTTTGTTGGTGGACCAACCATTGCAACTGCCAAATGGATGTATGTATTTTTCTTGTTGTGTGTGTGAAACAATTTATTTTTTTAATCTCGCGGTGTTCTTGTTTTGATTTAGGTTCACAGTGTCTGGGGTGGTTGCAATCACCAAACATGTTAATTCTGGTAAGAGGGGAAAAAAAAGTATGCAATGAAATGTTGTTGGAAAAATAAAACTGGAAAGTACATACTTATCTGAGTTATTGATTGAAATTGAATTAGGTACCACAGATATATTTGACTTAAATGGATGTTCAATACTATATTTAGATATCAATGGATTTAAATAGGAAAAAAGTATTATTACTTTTTTCAAATCACATTTCGAAAAAAGTATTCTTTAGAAAGAAAAAAAAAATAGATATCATAAAATTAGGTATATTGTTTGCACAAAAAATTCTATAACATACATTTTCTCTTCATATTTCGTCAATGTGTTGATAACTTTATTTTTCTCTTCTTACATCTCTCTTTACTGTACAAATGTTATACAAAGAAATTGTATAAATTTAAGAACTGTAAAGGTTTTTAGCGAAAAAATAGCCGTGGAATGTACCAATTTTTTCTCAGCCTGTGATTGTCCATCTCCAGAATCCTGCAGTTATTCCATTGAAGGCTGTGAATCATTCTTTTGTGACGTGAAAACCACTCCATTCTCCATAAAAGCTTAGTTTTATCACTTCTTTTAAATAAAATGAATTATGACCGATTCGATCATGGCGGTACGTTTGGGAATTAGAAAGTTAAAGAAAAAGGACTAAAGTGAAGGACGAAAAAAATAAAGGACAAGTGGTTCCGGTTATTTAAATGTCATAATTTGTCAAAGGAATTTTTTTAATATAGTAATTTATGATTTTATAGTCCTAAAACAATTTATTAAAATTCTTTGATTACACTTTCTGGACAGTAAGCCTTCCGAATTTCATTATTAAATAAGAGATAAATATTGAAATCCATCTAGAACTCTGTTGTGCAATCTTACAGATTCAAGGTATCCATTGCTAAAAATTATCAGTTTTCTATATAAATTCGTCTTTCATTGCTAGAAACTCATCTTACATTCCATTTTTGTTGCAGCGAATAAACTTTTTTAGTGTTCAACCATTACTATCTCTAAATGCATAGTCAGTGGTGGAAGAAGGCGTGTCCTTAAAATCTTGAAAAAAAAAAAAAAAAAAAAAAAATAGTTTTTTTTTATTAAAAAAACCATCAATAAATATTTTTTTTTTTTTTTTTTATTTTTTTTTTTTATTTTTTTATTTTTTTATTTTCATTC
>Ga0099825_1005598_pt1 | contig 16056 bp, 8 predicted proteins | sample SiratroredBW_FD_76838 | JGI IMG/M metagenome (GOLD analysis project Ga0099825, IMG submission 76838) | Root nodule microbial communities of legume samples collected from California, USA - Siratro red BW | ecosystem: Host-associated > Plants > Roots > Nodule | place: USA: California | collected...
TTAAGCAAGATACAATTAATGGAATTCTAAGTAAAGTTGAGAACATGAATCAGAAAATTTTGAGAAAAAAATATGTAATGGATAAGTCCATGGAAACTAATATGATATGGAAATTCTATTGCTGATTTTATGTTTTAATTAAACAACATTAATGAATATTGTTTGTTGTTGTGTTTTTGCTATCATTGTAGTAAATCATATTTGATTTAAGAATAGATAGTACTACAGTTTATTGTGGTCATACACCAATTTAGGAGTAACGATTACCGCAAAGCTACTTAGTTATCCAGAGTTTCAAAGTCAAGGCTTTCACCTTACTCTATATCTCCAGCTGAAATTTGTTGTTTTTCATCTTATCAATTTCTGCTCAGGTGCTGATCTATAGTGAAAACACTCCAACACAGAAAATAAAATATTTCAAAATCATTCTACAATCTCTCAATTTAGATTTCTATTTCAGTAAGTGCTTACATACCTTTAGAGCCTGCTTTGAAGGTGACATTTGATAGATCCTTAATAATCCAAATCATGTAGTTTTTCTGTGGTTGAATTAAAGCTTTGTCTGCTTTTTATCCCTTATCATTTTGCTTTTTTGGTTCTATTCACTTTTTTGTGTATATTTATGATAATTCATATTAAGGTTTTAGACTACGGTTAAATGTAGGTTTTATGGTTTTGCATCAGAGGCATAAATTCAATCAACTATTTAGGTTTATTTTTTCTCAAGAACACGAGCCAATAAATTTCATTCTGCCAGAGATTAATTAATTATTGTATGGTTCGTAGGTTAGGAAGAAGACCTGGAAAGTGAAAAACTATTCAAACTTATTTAGAAAGGAAGGGAGGAGATCAAGGTAATTTGATTTAATGAAAAGAAAGGAATTTGAGTTAAGTTTATTGTAATTAATTTGATTGAATTAATAAAGATTGATAGTAATATTTTAGTGTAATTCAAAATATTTTTAATTATGTAAATTTTTAAAAATATAAATATTTTTAATTAAAAATTTAATTGACAAAATGAATTTTTTTAATATTAATTATTTAAAAACAGATTGCTAATAATAATTATAACAAATTAAAGGAAAAAAAACAAATAAATATAATTATTTTAAAAAAATCAAATATTAAATATAAGAATAATTAATAATTTATCCAACCATTCCCACAAATATTTCTCTCTCTGTATATATATCCTCTTATACACACAATTTTCTCACTCAAAATTTATCAAACACCTAATTCGTTATTTTAAGGAAATAATCACATTTGGATGAATACCTTGTGCTTCAGCGACTAAATCATTTGATGAAAAGCCTGAGACATGCATATACACTGTCTTTAAAAGCTCATTCAGATATCGGGAAAGTAATTTTGGTAAAATATATTTTTACAATAATAATGGGCTAATCGAAAAAGAAAATGATGTGGGAGAGAAAAAACTTCCAAATACATTATATATAATGAAAAACAGAAGACTAAGTCAACCATAGGGTAAAACGTAGTCTAAAAGACAAAGCCAAGAATACGAAATCTAGATAAAATATCTATTTCACTAACCATCAAATTAATATAAAAGAATTTTCTAAATTCAAGAGAATAAAAAATTAAACGTTTGAAATACGAAGAAAAAAATATGGAAAAGTATCTCCCTGTAAATTTGATGATAATGGATTGTGATCATAGGAGAAAGAGAGAGATGTGGTAAAGGTGGGAGATGATTGCGACTGTGAATATAGAAAGAGAATAGATAATGAATTGAAGTGAAAGTAATGTGGTAACTCGAAAGCGAAGCAAGGTACTCACTCAATTATCATGATGGTGATATATGGTGTTGCAGAAGTTGAAGCATGAAGACTATAGTGGTGATGATGGAGTTTGGCCACATGGTTTTCGCGGTAATAGGCTTCTCCGCCTCCTTCTTATTTTGTGTGCCTAACATCAAGAGATGGCAGCGGAAACACCTGGCTGCAGAAAAACTGAAGATGGTTAGCGAGGCGTTGGAAGCGGCGGAGGAAAGAGCAGAGAGATTCCAAGAACGACACGACAGAATTTTGAGCCAAATATGCAGCACTTACTTGACTAATGCGGAGCTTGTTGAAGCAATAGAGGGTGCTCGGGCCACCATGAACCAGGCGTTAGACTTTGCCCTTCAATTGAGGAAAATTCAGCTTAGAATCATCACTTCTTTCCCCGACTCAATCGACGTTCTGTTGGATTTGGATTCGTCAAAACACACTCCAACAAATGCATTCAGATAGGGTTTTGGTTCCACAATTCAATCCCCTCAATGTGATGTGCATGCTACTACTACATGTATCTTCTTTCTATTTCTTACCATTTTCATGGTATAATACTAGTATTTATTTATTTAGTTTGTTTTAGTAGGTTCTATTTATTTCACTCCATTTTTTAAACTATATAATTTTACTATATTATCAATCGCTATTTATATATAAAACCTCAAGATATACTACTTTTATAAATGAATTAGAAAATTGCTGGTACTAGTCAACGAACGATCCATGAGTACAACAAAGAAAAGAAACAATGTGTTTAAAAGACTAAACATATATGAACGAATTCAACAGAAACAAACAATTCTAACGTTCATTACACGATAACCAGCTTCAAGAATTATAGTGAATATAGTGAATCTGGAGCGAATGCTGCTGACAATTCATTCTAATTTGTAACAAGGTGTTGGTAGTTAATATATACAAGCACCCAACAGAGTGAATTGGACAACATTAGTGGATTTAGCAGTACTCATATTTACAGTTCAAGCGTTTCAAACAACGAGCTGAACATAAAATTCAAATAGTATTCACAGCAAGATCCACTGAAGATATATACATGATGCATCTATTGCATCCATACTCAACTAGAATGTCTCTTCCGCCTTTAGGAAATTGTAATATTCAAGTTGGGTCATCTCTCCACCGCTCGTAGAATCAAACTGACATCGGTAGAAGCTGCATCAACAATTTCAATAAAGATTTTTGTTAAAATTTTCATTCACAGGAAAAATTCCAAGTCAAAAACAAGGAACTAGTGATCATTTTGGATACAATATTATATATGTAAACACCCCCGCCACCATTTAAATTAATAATTTAATCCATTTGTTTTCAGATAAAACGTTTTCCAAAACAGGCATCATTTCATCATTTGCTTGAGATTAAAAAGATTATAAATAAAAACAATAACATAACGATGCAGCTAGTCGTCTGGTGCCAAAAATCGAAGCAGCATCTTAACCGTGATTGAACGTTTAAAATGAAAAATAATGACACACCATCCACTTTAGGACTGTAAAAACCAATCTGACTTTTTCTGCTTTTAAGACTACCATAAGCACAAAACCTGAACGAAGCCACCAATATTGGTCAATTTTAGCAAAGCAATGCACAGGTATACACTTATATAAAAGTTTAATGCAGTGATATGGAGTAGGCTTTAGAACCTAGTCCTCAAATCATTATTCCACCATACTCAATGTCTAATATCTCTTAAGCAACACCCCTCCCCCATTTCCAAAAACAAAACACAAAAGGGCAGATAATGACAAACTTGAGAGAGCACAAATATGATGCACTACTGACATACCTGCCATCCATGCCTAGTATTACAATTGTATTCTTTTGATGGCCAAATGCAACAATATACTGCAGACCTTCTTGCAAGCGAAATTGAGCCACAGACCACTCCGAACTAAAATACTTGGGTAGCACACCTGTAAAAACAGACAAAATTATAAAATCACAAGAAACAAATTTCATCACAAAATTCTTAATTTCAAGACTGAATGAACCTTGGTAATGTTAAAATGAACAAGGTTCTAAAATATAATCTACGCCCTCAATTGCAGTTGCATCAGCTGCATTTGTAAGCAATTTCAAGGATTATGAAAAAACTGCAACTGCAGTTGTATTGCAATTTAAAAACTCGACTGCAACAATTGTTGTTCTAGTTCTTTGACAATCACTAAACATGTAGATTTCCACAAAATATCATTCACAAATAACCCATGGCGCACAAACCTTTAATAAATGAAAGAGATGAAACAGCAGTAGCGCTAGCAGGATTAGCCTCAGAAGTACTGTGCGATCTGTCATGCCCCATCAGTCCAGAATCAACCTTCAGGTTGAAAACATGAACGGTCCCCTTGTCACTTGAGACAGCCAGCCACTGTGCAGTAGGAGAGAATGCAAGGCTGTATATCTCTGCTCGGTCTGCACCCCTCCTTACCTGGAAATAATCACCCACAGATTCCCATTCAAACCTCCAAATCACTTTGATCTAACCACTAACATCTCATAACATTAAAAGCTATTTATTTCTCAGTTACTAAGAACACATTTAGCTAAAACTATGCTACCCGTATCAGATTTATTTGAGCAAATCACACACACCCCGTGATTTCTTAGAATTCCACTCAACTCCCTGTTCTTTTAATCCTACAGCAACCCTCATAGTTCCTTGAAACATATTACCCTGACACCCTTTATTATGTATTGTGTGCAAACTAAAGAAACCTTAAGGGTGGTGCCAATGTAATTTATCCAAAATTTTATTTAATATTTTCTTCATATCGCTTTGGGAAGATTTATAGGAAAATTAAGCTTGAATGCAATTCCTTACTTCTTTTCCAATCAAAATTTGAGTTTCACTTCTATAACTCATGTTGATCTTTGACGCAATACCAAAATAAAACTCTAATTCTATAAACAACACTAAAAGCACCTAAGATTTATCCTTGAACAAAAGAGAGAAAGAGGAAATGGCACTGAATTCACCTCTTGGAGCAATGAACCATCGAGGGTATTGAAGAGCCTGATGAGGGTGCCCTTGGAGCTGGCGGTGGCGAGCAACCTGCCATCATGAGTGAGAGCAAAACACGCAATTCGGGAATCGTGCGCCATGATGAACTTAGTCCTCTTGGAGGCGTAGTGCTCAACCCTGACCTGCCCCTTCTGCAAGCCGGGGCAGACGAGGACCATGGTGGCGGAGACGTGGGAGAGGTCGCAGAGGCCCTTAGGGTTGGCGATGGTCTCGATTTGGTGCAGCACCTTGAGATCGGAGAAGTTGTACACAAAGATCTTGTGCGCCAGGACCACCACGATGCGGTCGCGCCGGAGACGGACGCCCTTCACCTCGGAGCGGAAGGAGAGCTCACCGATGCAGCGGGACTGGTGGTCGTCCCAGATCATAACCTTGTTGGGGGGGTAGCGGGGGTCGGCGCCGCCGCCGACAAAGGCGAGTATGTTGCAGCGGAAGAGCATGTGGACAAGGCCAACGCCGCCTCCGGGGCCGAAATCGCGGCGGAAGATCTCCCGGAAGGGGTCGCAGTTGTAGATGCGGAAGCCGCGGTCGGTGGCCGCCGCGAAGCATCCGGAATCCTGGTTGAAGGAGAGGTGGAGGAGCGTGGCGGCATGGGAGTCGGGGGTTTGGGCGGCGGTGGCGGTGGCGGGGGACACCTCCTCCGAATCGAGGGTTTGCGGTGGTGTGTGGGACATTATTGGGAATGGAATCGATTCGATTATGGTAGAAATCAAAGTGTTTGATTTTGAAGAAAGGTTTTGGTTTTGTGTGGAGTTGAAAAACGGAGAAAGGTGAGGTAGGTCCAATACAAGGGAAGTTGTACGGTGTTTTGTTTTGTTGTGTTGTATTGGCTTCGTGCTTTGCAAGGGATGTGTTGTGTAAAACGATGATTTTCCACAATCTTAACTACTTCTATTTCTTTCTCTCTTCTTCTAGAAAAATATCAAAAATTAATATCTTCCTAATTTAAAAAAAAAAAAAAAGGAACTCAACAACCTCTGACATTTATCTGCGATGATACATGTATAGTCTCCCTCCACATTTTATACTTATGTTAATTACAACAGTAAACACATTACCTTTTAAAACAAAATCATTAAAACAAATTTCTTTTCTATATTTTGAATTTTTTTTTAGAACTATAATATTTTGAGACTTAGAGTGTAACAAAACAACAGTAGTTCTTAACTCATATCATGCACGAACCTATTTGTAACTAAGAACAACGTGAAAGTTGAAAATTTAAATTACTTTCAGATAAATTTTAAATTTGATTAACAATCAGAAACTAAATTGAAATCATTGCACACTTTTAGGGAACAGTTATCAGTATGCCTTCTTTAAGTTTTTGACAACAAATAACTTTTTATTTTCAACTTTTTTGAAATGCGCACACTTTGTTCTGAGTGAATGAAATGATTTATTTTTCTAATTTACAAAATTAAAACTATGTTAATTCTATGTTTTAAGACCTAAAAAAATTAAACGTTTTCTTATTGATTTTTTAGTTCCACCAATCGAATATTTTTATTAAGTAATGACATGATAATTATATGCATTTCTTTTAGGTAAATTATGTTTATAGTTTATTTTTTTTTATGAATTTCACTTTTACTCATTTTTTATTATTAATTTTGGTAGCTCAGCTTGGATTATTAGTCTCACATTTTCAAATGTTGGTAATTTAAGATTTTTTTTTTTAAGTTACAATATGTTACGACTTTTTCTTTTTCAAAATAACAGTGTTGATTCCGTTTAAATTTTGTCGTGATACAAAAACATATTGCTATAATTTAATGAATAATAAAATGAAAAGATTAAAATATGATGATAAAATTACAAGAACAAAAAATAGATGACAAAATTCTTAAATGAAACTAAGGGGTAAAATGTGTACTAAATTTACATTTTTTATTACACTGTTTTTTGGATTGAACACTATCAATTAGTCATAAATTATTTTTGTACAACTTTAAAAAAACATTGTAAAATTTAAGAAACATATCATATATATTGTTATGGAATGTTATAAAAAAAAATTCAAATAAAAATATTATTGGATTAAGCACAACATTACTTTATGGTCTCTTCTTTATCTATTAAAACATTTATTTTAGAGCTATACTATCAGTTAAATGGTTAAGTTTGTTCTAGTTTAAGAAAAGTAAAAGTTTAAGAGTTTATTTTGTTCTGTTGTTATTAATACTTTTTCAATCTCATCTTAATATTTTTGAAGATATTAATTTGGTCTATTTTAAAAAATTAAATATTTTCATTTATCTATTGAAAACATTTATTTTAGAGTTATACCATCAGTTAAATGGTTAAGTTTTGTCCTATTTTTAAGAAAAGTAAAAGTTTACAATTTTTTTTTCCTATTGTTATTAATGTCTTTTTAATCTCATCTTAATATTTTCAAAGATATTAATTTGGTCTATTTTAAAAAAAAAATCATTGCAATTCCTTCGCATTAAATTGGTTAGAAGATACTAAAATGATTTATTATTATAATTATTACCTTTTTGACGAGGTCATTAAATTCTCCACCCCTATATATTACTGCACTCAATTTTAACTTTCAGAAATATATGAATTCTAAAGTTAAACGTGTATTTTGAAATATGTTTTTAAAATGTAATATATTTCTAAATCTGAAAATATATTTTAATAAATTACGTAATTTAAAATGTGAGTTTGTATGATTCAAAATGTATTGTATATCTATAAAGATATTTTCTGAATAAAAGAATATATACTAAAATATGCCGTGTAAAATATATTTCTTCAAAAAACAAGTTTATTATTTCAACCCCTCACAGAGGTGTAGGTTTAAAAACATGGGGTGCAGAAGGCAGTCCCTTTAATGATTTCTTTTTTTTCTTATGTATCTATTGTTTTCTTTCCAATTTTGTCCTTAGTCCTTTTTCGAGGCAAATTCTTCCTGCAACCCATGGTTTCATCCTGCACCCCATGGAGTGGCCCACTACATTTGGGCCTCGGCCTGATCACTCATGGAACCACCCATGTCTGATGCCCATTACTCGGAGTTTGAATGCGTTCTTGAAAGCATGTCTCGGTTCTGAAGACCTAAACAAAAGGAAGTTGCAGGCGTGCCAAACTCAAACCACAGGCATTCAAAGTTTTGCATCGTCGCGGCATCGATTTCTGAACCGTTATTTCATTCAAACTTCCAACCGTCGCCGACTCGTGATGGCGGAAACGAACTTGAAAGAAACGATTCGCGAAGAAGAAGAAGAAAAAGAAGCAGAGGACCAGAGCTTCGAAGAGCTCGGCCTGGACGCTCGTCTCGTTCGCGCCTTACAGAAGAAAGGGATCGACAAACCCACTCCAATTCAGGGCGCCGCCATTCCACTCATTCTGGTTACACTTTTTTCAAACTTCACCTTTCACTATTCACCATTCAACTTCACTTCAACCTAAACTTGTTCATTATCTGTTTCCAGGAAGGCAAGGACGTGGTTGCACGCGCCAAAACAGGCTCCGGAAAGACCTTAGCGTATCTTCTCCCGTTGCTTCAGAAGCTGTTTACCGTTAGTGCTGATCGGAAGAAGCTCGCGCCCAATGCTTTTGTTCTTGTCCCTACTCGCGAACTCTGTCAACAGGTGCCTTCACTTGTTTCGATTCATGCCATCCTTTTTTTTTTAAAAAAAAATTGTGTAACTTAATTTCGTGTTATTTCTTTCTATCCGTAATTTCAGGTGCATGCGGAAGTGTTGTCGCTGGTTGAGTTGTGCAGAGTTCAACTGAAAGTTGTGCAGCTGAATAGCAACATGCTTGCTAATGACTTGGTTGGTTATGTCTTCTAGACTATTGTTTGTTTGTTGTTATCGTTTAGGGTGTGGATATTCTATTTATGTTTACAATTTGTTTAGAATGTGCTTTGTTGTAATTGTCTCTGAATTGTGTTTGCAGCGGGCAGCATTGGCTGGACCTCCTGATATTTTGATCTCCACTCCTGCCTGCGTAGCGAAGTGTTTATCCGGTGGCATACTTAAGGCGGCATCCATTAGTGAATCTCTTGAAACTCTTGTTCTTGATGAGGTGAAACCAGATGCAGTGAATTGTTTGTTTAGAATCTTTGTTTGTTGGCTGCTGTCTATTTCTGAAACAACTAGCATTTTTTTTTTTAAAGTTGAATTATATTCACAGAGCATTTGCAATGTGTGTTGTTTTCATGCTTTGCTTAATGGTTTAAGTTATCAATACAACTCAAGTAGCTGATGAACAATTTTTTGGTTAGTATTTTGTGACATGATCAATGTTCAAATAATGTTTTCAGGCAGATCTTCTACTATCATATGGGTATGAAAATGATATAAAAGCTTTTACACCTCATGTTCCCAGAAGTTGCCAGTGTCTTCTTATGTCTGCAACGTCAAGGTGTGTTATTTATGATGTTTCTTCCACTTATGATATTTTTCATGTTTCCTGTCATTTTCAAATCCCTCTCTTTATATATGTGTGCCTATATCACGTGTAATTAGTTCTCACTAATGAGTTTCACTCACTTTTACACTATCAATAGCTTTACATAAAATGGGATTTTCGTTGACCTGGTCATTGAATCATATCATCATATCAGTTCACACGAATGAGTTACATTTACTTTTAGACCAACAATAGCTTTACATAAAATATTTTGAATCGTCCTGGCCATTGGATTATAACATTTTATTACCTACATTATTTGTGTCAAATTTTGTAAAATTTGCACAACGATGAGTTCTTCGGATTCATATATTTTAAAATACTTATTACATTACTTTTGATGTGTATAAATGAGATATGAAATACATTTTGATTAATCTAAAATTTTGCACATATTCATATATTGGGGATAAAATTAGCTAGTAAAAATTTATTCAATCGTGAGTTTAGCTTTCCTTAGTGTGAACAGCTTCATTTTTGTCCCCTATGTAAGGATGTGCTTTTTTGTTGTATCTTCATCATATGAAACTGAGAGCAAACATGGTGATTTTTCTTGCACATTTGTAGATTATATTGTATGTTAGCTATATGTTAAATAAAATATTATTTCTGTGAAGTTTTACTGGTAAAGTGTTTTCTTGTGTATTCTCATTGATCATTTCATGACATTATTTTAGGGTTAGTCTTAGATATATTATCTCCATTTGTTTAATTTCTCATCTATTGCCTTGATTTAATTCTAATATACTGTCTACAGTGCGGATGTTGACAAACTAAAGAAGTTGATTCTGCACAACCCGTTTATTTTGACTTTGCCTGAAGTGGGAAATAACAAGGATGAGATCATTCCTAAAAATGTTCAGCAGTTCTGGGTAATATATTTCTACCTGTCTTTTTTTCCATTATGCACTTAGTTGCAGTTAACTTTATTCTTCGTTTTATCTTCACAAATATTGCATAATTTCTTTCTATAGAAGGGGCTTTTACTGGTTTTCTCTGTTTGGGATCTCCCTTCTTCGTTGATATTAGAAGGAAATTAACCATTCTAGTGAGGAAAATTTTGATTTGGAGTGAGAAGGATTTTAACACTTTAAAAATAAACATATCATTCGATTCAGTGATCCTGAGTATATTTAATTTAAATATCTGATGTTATGTTTCTGCTTAGAGCATGTTTGAAAGCAATCAACCTGTACCATAGATTTTAGTTTTTTTCTTTTTTTCATTTATGGCTGTATCTTTCCAATTTTTTCTATGGAATTGATCAGGTTTTAACTGTTTTCATTAAATTTTTGTGTCAGATCTCATGTTCTGCTAGTGATAAGTTACTTTACATCCTTGCTGTGTTGAAGTTGGGGTTGGTCCAAAAGAAAGTTCTGATATTCACTAATACCATAGACATGAGTTTCAGACTGAAACTATTCTTGGAAAAGGTACGTGTTTGATGTATTCATAAACATTCACTTGATTGATGTTCAACGTTAGGTACCTGTTAATATGTATGACATTTCCTTTGTACTAATGCATTGTCATGACATCAAGCCCATAGGACTCTTGCCTAAAGCTTTTCGGTAGAAGTAAAACCATTCATGATCTTTCATTTAATAGCTTAAGCTTTTGCTTTTTGTACAATTTCTTGATAGAGCGCATATTTTTTTGAGAGAAATCCTGGGCAAACCTGCCAACCCCAGGAACAATCTCCTTGGCTATATAAGAGAATATGAGAACAAGGAGAAAGGAAATGCGAGTCATGGAGTCTTATTAAGAGCTTAGTAAACAAAGTAGTCAGAAAGGATAAACAAACATTGCATGAGTGTTCAAATTCAAATATGAATTTATGGTAACAAAAGGAGAAAGAAATTTCAGATACAAGATAAAACACCATATAAAGCCAATGCTTCCTCTTGAGAACTCATTCAAAAATATAAATATAACTCAAAACTAGGGTTATCATTTTTCTATAAAACTCAATTGTGAATAATGACACTGGTAAATGAGGAAACAATACCAACATTGTTATATATCATCGTTATCACTCATTAGGACCCAGGTCTCATTTGATATCGAATAGGCCACATTATCTCTTGTGGCAAATGGCATACCATAGTGTATATTACGGGAACTAGTCTCATAAACCGTGTTATCTCTTCATTATGACAAACTTTATCAATAAAACAAAGCACATTAGCTCTTAGCATGCATTTCTCTTTGTTACAGCAAACAATGACCCATAACTGAACCCATAATGAAAAAGCAATCAAATATACCATGAGAAGTAAAATTACACCAGTCTATCAAGACTATTCTATCTCAAGTCTTTAAGCATTCATGTCAATACTTGCTTAAATTGTACACAAAGTCATCACCGCTACTGTTTTGCAATATAGAATCTCATAATTATAAGAGGAAATTAAATGAAAGAATATTTAAAATATGGAAATCAGCGTAAAAATTAATAAACACTTTTTATAGAATTCTTTAGCTTGGAATACTCATTAAAGTTGCCACCAAGTAGTTTAGCTACTATGACGGACTAGTTTGGTCTCTATAAATGCATTCAGGAGGAGCTACTGGAGTAATTTCCTCTGAATCTGAGCATCGACAAATTAATTTTGAGACGGCTGAAATTTATTCCAAAACCCGTAATAATGGGTAATATAGATTTACCAAACCTCCAATTTACAGGCCTGGTGTTTTAAAGGAACCCATATATAGCCTAGGATTTAACTTTGTACTACTCAATACCACACTTGTTACCCATTCATGCCATAAAATTTAATGCCTAACACAAATGAGTTGTAGGTTTATCTCAAAGAATTCCATATGGGCAAGTTCTTTGGAGTGGGTATATCTCCAAGTTTCAACTCAAAACAAAAATTGTTAACCTTTACTTCTCGTGGATGTAAACAATTGAGGTTGGAATGTAAGAAAATGAAGGAAAATTTGATGAAAGATGATGCAAACGCAAAGTTGATTGCTTCCTCCCTTTCTCCTCCTAGTACATTGCTACCACTGATTGGATGCGTGTATTTCTCCTCCATGACTGCTTATTCCTGTAAAAAAAATCTCCCTCCTTTTCTTTACTTTTTTTTTAAATAAATAGTTCCCCAAGTTAAACGTCTGAAAATTCTGTTTTTATTTGTGTCGATTTTCATATTGTGCCAATTTAATGGATGGTGATTATTTAACAAATACTTATGTGATTTGAATTCCCCTTTCAATATTTCTTTTCGAGAAGTTTGGATTAAGTCTTGAATCAACTCTGGGTTTAAAACATTTGTAGTTACAGTGTGATTATTTTGTTGTCATTATTCCTTGCTCTCTCACATTTCCCTGTTTTCCTTGTAGTTTGGGATCAGATCTGCTGTTTTAAATCCTGAGTTGCCTCAGAATTCCCGTCTCCATATTCTGGAGGTAGACGATGTTATTCAATTCATTCTTTCATTTGGTGCAACAGCTGTTAAGAGTTTGCTACTTAACTTAGTGCTACAGAAATTTTCCAGCCAACAAAGCTTGAGGAGTTTATGTTTTCTTTGAAAAGTTACTTTATTATCAATTCATTATGATTTATGGATCTTCATTTTCTCACACGATTTTGACTAACCTGTTTTTATCAGGAATTCAATGCAGGTCTGTTTGATTATCTAATTGCAACAGATCTTAGTCAGTCACAGGAAAAGGATGAACTGTCTAAGGAAAGTAACGCTGGATCACGGAAGTCTAGAAAACGTGCTAAAGTAAAATTAGATTCTGAATTCGGAGTCGTAAGGGGAATTGACTTTAAAAATGTATTCACGGTATGCAAGTTCTCTTTGGTATCTCTGGTGTATTGTTGACTTGTTTGAATTGTTCTGCATATCCTATTGTTAGTAAGTGTTGTGTACTATGTTAATTGGTAAATTGCTTCTTCTAGTTTATATCCTTGTTTCATGGCGATGGAGCTCTGTTCACTACAATCAATTAGTTAATGCTCTCTCTTGTTGATGAACAGGTTATAAACTTTGAAATGCCTCAAAATGTTGAGGGATATGTACATCGAATTGGACGTACAGGTAGAGCCTACAATTCTGGTGCTTCTGTCTCTCTGGTGAGTTTCTGGGACAAAACAAATCCACTTTTTTTTCTATTACCTAAATTCTAAAAGTGTATTCTTAGTTGCATTTTTCTCTCTCCTGTCCATTGGGTATTCCATGGAGATCCTAAATGGCACCAATCTGCATAATAGTGTTATTTAGATATTGCTTTGTTTCATCTCAGGTTTCTCCAGATGAGATGGATACTTTAGAAGAAATAAAATCTTTTGTTGGGGATGATGAAAACAAAGAAACAAGTTCTATTGCCGAGTTTCCCCTCCTCACCGAGAACGTAGTTGAATCTCTACGGTATAGGGCAGAGGTGATTTATTATTTCCTTTACTCTTGACTAGCGGAAACATAGACATGCTTGTGTACCTGTAGTTTCATCGTGTTATCTTATTTTATTGAGTTAAAATTTTAATTTTTATATTAATTTTAGTTTTATATTATTAATAGGCATGCATTGGCGAGTGATTTGCTTGTGGGTAACACTAAAATGAATAGACATACAGGCGTGGGTGAGTGGTTTGTTTGTGGGTAGCAATTGGATATTGAGTTTTGTTTGTGGGTGACTGTTTTATAGATTACTGAAAGTTAACACATATAATTTGATTGGAGACAATTTTGTTGGTAGTGGGAGCTTTCGTGTGAGAAAAAAGGAAAGAGTCATCCCTTAGGGTAATTTTGAAAAACAAAATTGTGTACACAAAGCGGGGTATTTGTCATTATTCATTGTTATAGATGGAAAGCTAAAATAGGATTCTGTTGATCCATCAAGCCTAAGAGAGGTCTTTTGCTTGACTTGTATACGTTTTCCTTCTGTATTAGGTTGTTATCGTAACATTCTGCTTGATCAAACATTTATCGTATGTGTGTCAATATTTTAAAAGTTGTTGACCACCAAAACGTCAAACATTTGTTTTGCGATTATCTTGTTATGCATGTCTTAGTTAAAATTGAGGGTATGGACGTGCATGATGCAACATACTCTCGTATGTTTTTCTTCTTAATGAATAGCGTATAGAATATATCTTGCTTTGCGCCTTCCTTTTTCTACCTGATATTGAGTGGATATGCTATGATTGATTTTCACTTGCAGGATGTTGCCAAGAGTGTAACTAGAATTGCCGTCCGAGAGTCACGAGCCCAAGATTTGAGGAATGAAATTTTGAACTCTGAAAAGTGAGTGCTTTTTATATCATTTGGTGTATTATTGAGAACTTTAACTATGATCTTAATTTTATTCCCGTTCTAATTTATTGCTGCATACCTGTGTTTTTTTGAAGGTTGAAAGCCCATTTTGAGACTAATCCAAAAGACCTAGGTAATGTAATTGGTTGATATCATTGTTAAATATGTCGTTGACATTTATTGTGCTTGCTGATTGGATAAGGTCTGTTGCTGTTAATATTAAAGTTGAACTTAAAGGATCAAAATCATATTTGAGCAGATCTACTGAAGCATGACAAAGTTTTGAGCAAGATTGCCCCACCTCCGCACCTACGCGATGTGCCTGAGTACCTATTAGACAAACCAACGAAAGAGGCAAGGGACATGGTCAAACTTGCGAGTGATGCAATGGGAAATAATAATCGCCGCAAAGGATCCAAGAGAAAATTTAGAAAAGATGGAGATCCTCTGAAGGCTATCTCCGCTTTGGTATGATTAACCTTTTATCATCAATTTTACATTACTTTTATGCCAATTCTGAATCTTTAATGGTGAAGGATAAGAGAAACAAAGGATGGACAAAACACCTTGTGGATGCATAAAAATATAAATACAATGTTTGCACTGATATAAAGATAATGCTGAATATGTCGTTAGTTGTTACTTTCATTTACATTATTCTGTATTCTGACTTTATTACATTTTGGTCAGGCATCAAAAAGACCGCACAAAGTTAGGAAGACTGGTGGAAGCGACCGCAACAATAGCAGTGATAGACATAAACGCAAAAAGAATAAGGGTATTTGATTGATTTACCCTTTTCCCACAAAGCCTTTTAAAACAGGCTCAATTTTGTTGTAATTTAGTTTCAAATCCTAAATCAAAAATAGTGAAAGTATTAGAATTGTTATTCCCTTTATACCGTGTAGGACCTAAAGTTAGTATTTTTCATTATAAAATCAAATTTTGCTTATTGAAATTATCATTTTTCATTCGTTTAAAACCTAAAGCTAGTTTCTCTATAAAAATTTGCACATGACATACAGGTTATTATTTTTTTTTTTCACTCTCTTTTGGTGGCCCCTTTTCATTTCTCACTGAAGACACTTTATTTTGTGTCTTTCTTTCTTTCCAAAAAATCCGGATGCTAAAAAAGATGCATTAAATTTTTTCTCCGGATGCCAAAGTTGTATTTGAAAGCTGCATAATGGGTTGGTAACCCATAAAGAAAAACACATCCCCTTTTTTTTCTTAATTAAGTCAACCCGAATCCATTAAATTAGTGATCCATATGATTAGAATCGACTAATCAAACAAACTTTATATTAATATATTGATTTAATTTGTGTATAACCATTACCTTTCATTTACAATTCCAAGTACTTATGACTATAACACATTCATTCAACCCTTTAAATATATATATATATATATATATATATATATATATATATATATATATATATATATATATATATATATATAAAAATATAAAGAAATATAATATATATAAAAAATATATTTAAAAAAAAAAAAA
>Ga0099825_1005599_pt1 | contig 16051 bp, 8 predicted proteins | sample SiratroredBW_FD_76838 | JGI IMG/M metagenome (GOLD analysis project Ga0099825, IMG submission 76838) | Root nodule microbial communities of legume samples collected from California, USA - Siratro red BW | ecosystem: Host-associated > Plants > Roots > Nodule | place: USA: California | collected...
ATATATATATATATATATATATATATATATATATATATATATATATGACATTTGTAAAATTTAATTAAGTTTAAATTTTATTTTTTAAGATGATATAAAAATTTACCAGAGTTTAGTTTAAATAAATTTTTTATATATGCCATTTTTTATTAAGTCTTGTATATTTTTATGGTTGATATCTTTAGCGCGAGAAGATGTTTTGAAATTTTATATCGACTAAAAGTATGATAAATTTTTGAAGTATATATATATATATATATATATATTATGAGTAAGAGTAATGTGATTTTGGTATATTACTATATAACAAACTTCAAATGTGTTTCTTGATTGATTGATATATTTTTTTTTTCAGAAAAAAATACTTCTTAAGTAGAATCTATTATTTTTATAAATCATCTAATGCTATAAATCCTCCAAATAGGAGGAAAAAGAAACTTTAAGAACAAAAGTAGTAATGGGATTAACAGTAGGTATATCAAACAATCATTTAGATACTTGTCTAAAATATAGTCAATTAAGTAATAAAATAGGACATGTAAAGGTAAATCCAATTCTAAAAAGGTAATATAATTTAAAAGGATAAAAAAGGTTTTAGCCTCCTAGTACTTGTTTTGATGTTGCCAAAATGACATTATTTGATCATATTTTGTTGCTATAAAATTTAAAGAGGAAAGATGGTGTTGAAGCAAGGATAAAAAAGATTATAACTCCCGTCATATAATGCCTATTATGGCACTGTGAAACCGACATTAATTTATCCTATGTTTGATTGTGACCAAAATTAAAGAAGGAGCACAATATAGTACCTAGTATTGGAACAAATCTTCCAGGACACATAATTTAGTTAGGAGTGAGTTGAGATTTTTTTATATAGCATTTGAAGTTATGTTTATACGAAAGGTACTTTTTACTGCATTAACATGTTACATGCAAAAATGGTATTTTGTATAGCATTTAAATTTTTTTTTAAAGGAATAATATATTTCGTATAACATTTTCTTCCTAATTGAGATGATTTTTTGCACAAGTAACACGCTTTGTATAAATTTTGAATGTTGTTTCTTTTAAATGATTTGTTTGCATGTCATGCCTTTCAGAAAGTTGTAAACTTTACTCATTTATATAAAATCTGATTTAATATTATATACTTAATTCTATTTTTATGTTGATATGTTAATTTGGTCATGTTGAATATTAATTTGATAAAACGATAATTTGTGTATTAATCTGGTGTTTAAGATGATAATTTATGAGTTTCGTATTATTTTTTATTTTTTATTATTGTTTAGCTAGTTTGATTGAGAATGTAATATAGTTTTATTTTTTTTTATGAAATTTACTTCAAATTTCTATTTTAAATATTAAAATCATTCATGTCCTGATTTTATTTTGATTTAGATTTGATTTTGTTTAATTTTCCTTTTATATAAAAAAGTGCAATGTTTTATACATATTTGAAATTGAAATGATATCAAACTTCATTTTATATAAATGGTCAATGATTATACATCCAAGTACATAAAACTTTTATATTCCAAGATAATACCATTAACAACTTCAAAAAATATATATAAAGGATAAAAATTTTGATTGTCAACAAATATACATAACATAATTAGTCCTTTACAAATTAAATTTGAGGAATATTTTCATTTTAGGAAGTGTTAACCTCCATATTTTTCATCATGTGAAGTTACCCATGTTTGAGAAATTCATGATACATTCTTTCTTTGATATCTTTATCTTTATTTTATCTTTATCTTTATTTTATCTTTATCTTTATTTTATGTGTTTGTAGTTAAAGAGTATTTAATATTATGTACTTAGTTTCATTTTTATGTTGGTGTACTAATTTGGTCACTTATATGGTCACTTATAGTTGTTGATTTGATAAGATAGACTATTCTTACGTCTAACATGATAATCTAAGAATTTTAGATTTTCTATTTTTCTATTATTACTTAGTTAGTTTGATTGAGAATGTAATATACTCTATTTATTTTTATAAAATTTAATTTGGAATTTTTATTTTGAATATTAAAATTATTCATATTCTAATTTTATTTTGATTTAGATTTGATTTGGTTTAATTTTTTTTTATTCATGGAAATGCAATTTTTTTTATACATATTTGAAATTGAAATTATATCAAATTATATTTATGTAAATGATCAATGATTATGTTGGAGATCCCACATCAACTTGAGACCTTTTAATAGTTTATAAAGTCGGTGTAAATTTCACTTTACAATTCAATTTTATAAGATTGAGTTAAGTTTAAAGTCTATTTATGATAAATTATGTATTTAAGTTTATAAATATATTATATTTCAAGATAATACAAATAAAAAATTCAATACCAATATAAAAGATAACGCTTTTGGATGTCTAACATAAAGATAAACAAATATATATATCATAATTAGTTCTTTGAATAAGATTTTCTTTTAAAGAAGTTTTTAACCTTTCACTACAAGAAAATTATTAAATAATAACTAATTTAGAGATAAAAAAATAATTGATTATTATATTAACTAATTTAGAGACAAAAAATAATTATTACAAGAAAATTATTAAATAATAACTAATTTAGAAACCAAAAATAATTAGTCACCAAATAAATTAATGTAATCATTTTTTATAAATTAAAAATTATTGATATCTTAAAATAATTTTTATTATTAATAAAAGATTATAATATAATTAATTATTATATTTTTTATAGGAAATTATTATAAAAGATAGTTATTTATTTATAAAATTTTCTTTAATTTTTTTATTAATATATAATTATAGATATTTTTCTAAGTTACTTTTAAAAAATTTAATATATTATTTGAATTAAGAATTTTATAAATTAATGTTTATGAATATCTAAATATGATTAGGGATTTTATAAATTTATATTACAAATATTAAATTTTTTAAAGATATGCTAACAAAATTTATTCGTGCATTCAAATGATATTATTGCATATTTTTTATATTATTATATTTGGAAATCCAAATATTTTTTTATTCCTCTTATCAAATTAAAAAATAATTTTACTTTTTTATTCTAAATTATTTTAAGAAGAAAAAATTATAATATTATAACTTCCATTATTAAAAGTATAGTATTATAATTATTTAGAGACTAATGCAGTGACCATTTTTTAGTATTTATATATTTGGTCACTAAATTAGTTTTAATAAATTTGATTACTAAATTTGTGTCAATGAGATTGGTCACTAAATTAGTTTCAACGAAATTTGTTATTAAATTAGTTTCAATAAAATTAGTCGCTAAATTGGTCTCTATAAAATTAACACTAAATTGGTGTCAATAAAATTTGTTACTAAATTGGTTATTAAATTAATTTTAAATTAGTATCTAAATTGGTATCTAAAATTAGCTATCACTTTTTTATCTACTTTTTACCTTTAGATTCTAAATTAATCTCCAATTAAATTAGTGATTAATTTTATCATTTTAAAGATCAATAAATTAGTTTCTAAAAATAATTTTTCTTTAATGTTCGTACTCTTTATTATGTAAACTTATTTAAGGAATTCGTATTACATTCTTTCTTAAACATCTTTACTTTTTACTTTTTATTTTATGTATTTGTAGTTAGGAGTAAAGTTTAGAAATATTCAAATTCTTAGTCTCAGTTAAAATTGAAAAGAGATAATATGAAATAGTTTGTGTATTAATTTTTGTAATTAGGCTTTGATTAGTAAAATTCTTAAAATAAATTTTTAAAAAAGAATTAGACAGAGTATAAGAGTGGTAGGTGAATTACAATAATTCCATATTATATTGTTTTACTTACATGCTAAATGATGCCGAGTTTATACTAAAATTCTTCTAATTATAATTGCTAGACACGGTGAAAAAGGAAAATCAATATTCTACTATATGAGAATCAGCAACCTATTTACAGATAACTTTGAACAAACAAAAGTATTCCTATTAAGTGAGTGAATGTTAGAACTCAACGTTTTTATATGTGTAATATAAAAAATGCGATTTATCTCTTATCAAAACCACACTTTATTTTGTTTGCAGGAACCTTAAAAAATGTTACAAATTCAACCAGAAGAAATTGGCCTGAATGCATAAAACTTACGATAATTTTCCACCTTTGAGATAAGAGAAATGAAGGACAAGAGGTATCCTTTCAATAATTTGACATATGTATGAAACTCACACCAAACTCTAATTGCATCTCCTCTATCATTGTCTAGAATTCTTTGATGAATATGAATAGTGATCTGGACTCAAGCATTTGTCATTCTTGCACTTCCTTATAGCTTGTTTTATCCCCTCATCCTTAAAAGTATTTCCAAAATTTGACTGTCCACTCAAATTTGAATGCTCTCCTGAACTACTTTTGGAGATTACATTATTAACCACGAGATTGATCCCTTTACCCATTTTGATGCATAATTGCTATTGATGATATAGTTACTCAATAATGTAAATTGGATTACCTACCCGTATGTCATACATTAAATAAGATAACATATAATTTAATTTACAAATATATTAATTCACAATACACAACTGTTTCTTGTTGTTATAATTTAGCTTGCACTGGGAATTGATTAAATAAGCTAATGTTCTAATTTGACAAAGTTTATTTTGATTTCAAGATTTAGATAAAATCATCATATTCGTTAATTCACACAAACTTAAATATTTTACATTTTTTTCATAAAATTATATACTTTTGTAAAAGTTTATAATGTTTTTCTTTTGCATAAATACTACAAATCATTCTTTATCCACTTAAAGAAATTTTCTGGATCTGTCACTGTCTACAAAGAACTTGCATATGTGTTACAAAACTAAAACAAAATGATTGAAAACTTTTTTTTGGTGATGTATATATCTTTTCCAAATTACTTTTTAAATTGAAGACTCCTTTTTTCTTATTCTCATTGTGTATATCCACCGAACCTGAACTGATTGAAATCTTTAAGCAATCCCTCACTCTGATTTGGTTGAGCTGTGGTCTTCCTTCCTCTTCCAGAGCATTAATATGGCCGAATGCGAAGCATCTTGCTTTCCATAAAGAGATGTTAGGATAAGTAAATTAATGCATCATGGGCCTAGTTAGAGAAAATGTTTCAAATTTATAATTATAGAGGGTGCCCAAGAAAAAGTATATGTGAAAACTATTCGTGCACTATACTTCTCATCCAAGATATCATCTTGTTTTAAGATACTTTTTTTTGAACTTTATTTAAAAATTATAAAAAAAAAATATCGGCTAAAATGCACTTAATCGCATGGATATCATCACCAATTATCAATTAGAACTTGTGCGCTCTTTCTAATTTTTCATTGCAACCATATATAATAGAAGTACTATGTAACTCGGTATTAACATGAAAAAGTAATGTACTTAGTATGTATTTTTCTTATAAGACATTAAGAAAAAATATATTGAGATAAAAGCCTTTTAGTTAACTCAATTTTAAAAATTAGAGTTTGTATTTATTTATATATTATAATTTAATTATATTTTTAGTTAACATGGGATTTTCAATATGTTCTCCCACGTCAAACATATTGATTGTTCATATCGAAAATACTAAATACTATTCATACGGAAAATATTGCACATTTGCAATAAAGACATAATAGAAGAAAGTCTTATAACAGGTGGCACTAGACTTAACTGCACTCAACTAATAAATTTTTATTAACTCTGATTATATATTAAGAAAAAAAATAGAATTTAACCCAATCTTAACTCAAAGTAAGATGATTTAATCCACTGCAACCTTTTATATCCTTACAAAGTGAATCAAATCCACATGTTTCAATATCAATTTGGATTATTAAATCGTATGATGCAAGCTATTTCTTCAGTTTCATGTAAGAAGTTGAGCTGTCTCTCTTCTGAAAAGCCAAAACTACAGTGCCATAGATGCAAACATTTGAACACGCTTTCTTTTATTTCCTCTTTTCCACACTCTTATTTGACGTGATGTGTTGAGAAAATGACTTCTTCAACCTCATTCACATCACCTATTGTTAGTGTCTTCTAAATTGAATGAACTCAAAAAAGTTATATATTACTTCCAAAGTACCACTTTGTCTGATTTCTTTTAGCTTGAAAGTTACTTTAAAACTAAAATTAAAACTAAAGAACTTAAAGTTAAAGTTTAAGTTCTCATATTTGAAATAAAGCAAAAGAAAAATTGGTAGAAGTCAAAACTATTGAAATTAGTTTTTAAAAACTGTTTTTATTTCAAAATTTTATTGGATACAAACATTTTCAAAAATTTTATTTGACACGATATTTTTCATTTAAGAAAAGACACATACATGTGTCTAACCCTTTTAACCATGATTTTATACCATATGCCCCCTATGAGAAACCTAATTATTTCATATTGCTTTCCATTTGTCATGTACGACAAAATTGCATACACAGAAAAACATCTGCTGAGTAGTGAACCAGCAACAGTGTTATGATGTATTATATTGGCTATGGTCTTTCGATATAGTCGCTGATTTTTTCCCACACCTGGTCAAATCGATTGCAAATTGTCACTAAAGTCTGTCTAGTTCAAAATCTTGGCTACCTTTATCTCTATTTGTTCTTTCTGGGATATTTGAAAATTCTCATGTCGTTGTTCTCCCAAATTTGAATTTATTTAACAGATTTTGCTAGTAACAGTAAGTTTTGTAATTAAAATTTCATGCAAACACGCATGGCTAACTTTTCAAAATTCAAAAGATAATTGAAACATATTAGTTGAGAGTGAAACACGTGTATCAGTTGAGGAAGTTACCTTACCATCACCTTTTCCAAGCGTTATTTGGCTTTGTTTATTTTAACATGGAATATGTAAATAGAAGTGTAGAAGATCTCAATATGATGATGACAACTATGAATTAAATGATAAAGATTAAGAAGAGTATTATATGATTCGTCCTGGTAAAGCATAAAATTATAATCCTAGTGCTACCTGCATAATGACTAGAGGGGACCATTTTTCCCATGCTCTCAAGTGCATTACCGTCTTCATTATGATATCCTCACTTTAATTAGTCCCAGTTTCACACCTTCATAACTTTAGTTCGGCTGCAATATAACATTCTCCCCCACTGTGGAAAAGAAAAGGAGTGAGAAAGAATAAAGGTAGTTCAAAATTTTCTTCAACCTAGACCTAAGGAAATTCCTGCTTGCTGCTGTCAAATCATATTCATACACTTAGCATCATTATATATTTCTTTAAATTTTACAGTCAGTTCACGCCAACATTTTTTGTTTTTCTAGATATATATTCACTTTTTAAAGATAAAAAGTACAAGACAATCAGACAACAAAGATAAAGGGTAAAAAAATCTTATTTACACTATTTGTAATTATGTTATAGAAATAAAATGACTAATAAATTTATGGATGACTACTTCTTTATAAAAAAAAATAATTAATTGTCTTTGATAAAGTTTATTGTACTATTTGCATGAGTATTCCAGTTTAATAATATATGGGCATCAAAGTCTTGGCACGTATTTGTGTTAAATATTGGAAAGAAAATCATGTAATCTGTATGGTTGTCTAGCTGGTTGATGTGGGTGAGTATTTTGTTGGCATGTAGAGTTAATGGTTGGAGTAAGAGAAAAGGGTTTGTTTGTTGTGTTGGCATGAGTTGAATTGAATGATGGTGCAGCAGCAGTTTGGGGCAATTAAGTGGAAGATGAGTTGAAACTGATCCCCAAGCAATGATCGCTATTCATTCTCTTCAAAGAAGGACCCTTTTGCTTTCTTTAAATTTTCTCACAGAAAGTTGTGGGTCGTTAGGTAGTTGAGTTTGAGATGGAGTTGAGAGCATGTGTATTAGGAAGAGGGCATGCAGGAGTGAACTCAACTATCTGGCACGGGCTCACAAGGTGTGGCCATGATTGGATCATGAGCAAGCCTCGTGGGCTTTGCCTTTCCATTTAACCTTTTTCTTTTTTAAATACTTCCCCAACCAAGCACCAAGTTTTATTTATCTATTTTAAATATAAACCCCCCATGACCCAAATTCAAACAGTGAGGAGGGGGGGACCAAAAGGCAGCGCAATTAGAATTAATTGAACAAACCCATGGATAAAAGAGAAGGAACACCTAGATAAAGGCTAAAGCATAACTGCATAAGCTGTCACTGCTTCCCTCCTTTCTTTTAAAAGCCCCCCACACACTAACACCATCATTGGTATTTGCTACTTCTACTACTATTATCTATATCTACTGTTCCTAACCAGGCTCAAGATCTAAGGTCATTCTTTGCAACATACACGTTAACCCAAAACAAATTACACAAAATATGATCAAGGGAAGGGAAGGCAAAGCATTAGCGCAAGCACCGCCCTCTGCTGATCTTTTAGTATGTTTCCCATCTCGGGCTCATCTTACTCTAATGCCCAAGCCCATTTGCAGCCCGGCCCGACCCTCCGAGCCCACCAAACGCCACCACAACAGCCACCACCACCGTAAGAAATCCTTCTCCCGAGCCGGCGGCGGAGGCCAGGCCAGTCCTTTATTATGGGCCAAAACCAAGTCAATGGACTCTGAAATCACGGAACCGACCTCCCCGAAAGTGACGTGCGCCGGTCAGATCAAGGTCCGGCCCAAAACGACGACGTGCAGGAGCTGGCAATCGGTGATGGAAGAGATAGAGAAGATCCACACCGACAAAAAACAGAGGAAGCGTCTCAGCTGGGCCGAGACCCTCGGTTTCAAGAAGGAGATAATGCAGTTCTTGACTTGTTTGCGAAGCATAAGGTTCGACTTCAGATGCTTCGGCTCCTTCTCGGGAACTGACATCGCCACTGAAGAAGAAGACGACGACGAGGACGACGAAGTCGAAGAGGAAGAGGAGAACCACGTGGGCGTGGGAGAAGACGACAGTGAAGCATCGAGAACTGTTTTCTCCAAATGGTTCATGGTTTTACAAGAGAACCAAAACCCGCGGAGAGAAGAGACAGAGGGGAGAGGAAATGACGAGGAAAGCGTGTCTGTGTCGGTGTCGGTTCCTCCTCCGAACGCATTATTGCTGATGCGTTGTAGGTCTGCTCCGGCGAAAAGTTGGGTAAGAGAGAGGGAAGGTGGCGATGTTGAAGAAGAGGAGAATGTGGAGAGAGAAAAAGGAAAAGAAAAAGGGGAGGTGGCGGTAAAGAAGGGACAGAGTTTAAAGTCGTTGATGGAGGAAGAGAGGAGAAAGAAGGAGAAGGTGGTGGTGATGCGATATGACTCTGATTTTTACGGCATTTCTTCTGATGTTGCCAAAGAGACGTGGATTGTTGGTGGCCTCAGAGATCTCATGTCAAGGAGTCGAAGTTCCAAAAGATAAGACATGAATATCATCGTCATCATCATTCACGGTTACAACTATTTTTCCAATAATTTTTCTTTTACGAGTTTGTGCGACTTCTCTTCATCCACGATACTACTTTGGTGTGAAAACTGGGAAATCTAATACTAAAATCCCAGTTTTAGCTTCTGGAATTACTAAGTTCGTAAACCTGTATAGTTTAATTTCTGATTTATTTGCATAAGTTTCCGGTGAAATATTTTGGTGGCTGCCATGTACGTGAATGAATCTGCTACTCCCTTCGGGTTGTAGATTGGCAGTTCTTAGTGAAAAGAATTTTCATTTTTGTTTAGTTCACATTTCTTAGTATAATCGATGCCAAGTTATTATGGATGCGGCAAACTGCAAACACCTTTTATATAATTTTATAAAATTAAAGAGATTAAATTATGGAAATTAATTCATTTTGAAAATTACAAGATTGATGAATATTTGTTAAATATACAAAATTATCATTTCCTTTAGTTTCCCTCTCGAATACACGGTTGATGATGGAAAAAGCAAATCGTGGAAATTGGTATAATTTCAATGCATAGTACCAAATCAGATCCTCTGCGGCAAATTTTCTCTACAGTCAATGTGCAGCCAAATCCAATCCACTGATTAGTTAATACACTTTACAGTGAATGGTTCAGATTTTGGCCACAGAGAACGTGGCGCAATAGAGACAATAGAGATCCGGTTCAGACTGGATACCTCTATAATTATTTTTATTTTTTATAATTTATTCAGTATCTTAATTAATTCAAAAGTTATTAGTATGATTTTTGTTACATTTATATTTTTATTTTAATGATATAATGGTCAAACTTTACCTTTTATACTACTTTACTTATCTTTATTATCATTATTTCAGCCTGATAATTATTAATTCTAATAATATTTTCAATATAAGCTTATACAAATAGTATATTTTTGCATTGTAACTTTTTTTTATGAAATCTACTATAACTTGATGGATAGTTCAAATAAAAGTACATCGTATTCGCTTAAAAAAAATATCATATCATATTTAATAATACTTTGTTTGATATTAAAAGTGCCATTTTTGTGGCATAATTGTTTTTCTTTTCTTTAACTTAGTATTTAAATTTAATCACGGTAAAAGGTTGGAAAATATCTATATATAATTAATTAATTATATTAATCATTTCAATGTAAGTGAAACTTTTATTAATTAGATTTGAGGTTGAGAAAGAGAGATATACAAATGATTATTTTTTCTTAAAGTATATTGTTTTGGCTTGACTCTGATTCAAGTGCTTTTTAAATGTATAAGCATTGGAAGGAGAGACATATATTTTGAATGTAGATCGGTGAGTGACATTAATCATGGACGTTCAAGCATTTTAAATAAAAAGTTTTCTAATTTCTTTTATTATATTCTAAAAATGTGATTGTGGTTTAAGTGTTTTTTTTTTTATCGGCAACAATTGTGGTTTAAGTGTTGATATGAAGTTAAAGCAACATATGTTAAAGTGATGAAGTAATTACTAAAGTGAGAAAAATTTTAAGAGGATGTTGTTTTCGAGTTATATTTTGTTCAAGTGATAAAGTGTCGTTTAAGTGAAATGATTGATGTTTTATCATATTGAAAATATCGTTCTAATAATAATAGGAGTATGATGATGTTGTGTTATATTATATACTTTTACACATGTTTTTATTGATGGTATGATGTATAAAATGTGAGATTAATTATATATGGTCCCATATGTATGTGATTAATATTGTGATGCAATAAAGACAAGATGTATGTGTGATATATGTCCCTTCTATGTGGGCTTTTGTGGGTTGTGGATTATAGTTGGATTGGTTATATACATATATATGTTGTATATAAGGTTTGACCTTGGATAGATAGTCCATATTGGATGATTTGCATACTCCTAGATGGGATACAGAGAGATATTATCATACCTTAAGTGGTGACAAGAAACACAAACTCACATTAACATATATATATATCTCACTTTCACTAGTGTCTGGTCATGTAGATAAGATTTTAAGTTAAAGAGAAATTGAATGATACTTACATTTGATTTAGTATCAGGGTGTATCTTTTATTTGACATCAAATGTTAGTTAAAAATTTAGCAGGTTCAAAATATGTCAAGTGTTATCTTATCATAAAACTTATTATGTGGATAACGCCTTGCATTTTTTGTCATGACAAGATATGTGACTAAATATAAGTTTATTAAGATTCATATGTATTATGATAGTATAAGCATAATTGTGATATTATATATTATGTTTTAATTTTATTGGCTATCTCATACATATTATTTATATTGATGGTACTTATTATAGAAACATAAATAATATATATATATATATATATATATATATAATTATTACTAAAAAAATCACATATATTTAAAGGATTTTTCTTTGTTTTTTCAAATTCTTAAATTCATTAATAATTGAATCAAAATTATATTATTTAATAATATATATTTTTAATTAATATAAATTTTTTATATAATAAAACTAGTGTAGTTATATCTTTTATGTTATTTACATTTATCAAATAGTTTATGAACTAATTTATATATTAGCATATCAACCATATAATTTCATAAATTAGCTTATGAGTTTGAAAGTTATAAGTTTGAAACTTATCACAAAAACTAGCTTGAGTTAGCTTATCACTTAAAGATATATTTAAAATAAAGATAATTAAGAGTAAAACTGAGTCAAGTTATATTTGTGAGGATTAAAAGCATTTTAAAATCAATTTATTAAATATTAAAATTACTACTCTTTAGTTTATATATATATATATATATATATATATATATTATATTAAATAAATTACATAGATACTATTTTATTACTATGTTACTCGTATAATTTGATATTTTTGCAACCTATATAAATAAAGGAAACATAATTTTACGGCTTCATTTCTTTTTCTGAAATTGCAAATCAAATTAGCGCGGTAATGTTTGTTTACACGAAATGGAAGTAAAATAGTAATTATTAATCATAAAACAAGAAGATAAGATATTTTTAATGAGGGTGCTGATATTTTAATACTGTCAATAGTAAAATACAATTATTTAAGTAAAATAAATAATTTAATATTGAACAAATTATTATTTTATTTTTTATATAATATTTTATTATAAAAAAAGGTGTAAAAAAATTAATTAATAATAAAAGTAATTGATAAACATAGTGTCAAAATAGAAATTTTCTTTTTATTACTGCTCTAATTTGGTTTACAATTTTAAAAAGAAAATAAAAAACATATACTGTAAAGGAATCTGAAGGTAAGAAGTTATCTTCCCCAATTAATTAACATGACTCCTCTCTCCCATTAATCAAAGAACATGGTAAGCATCCTCCTCGATCAGCGTAGCCTGAAAAAACTTTCAACACATCTAACGTCTGTAATCCTGTCCGTATAATAAACAGTGCCAATTTTTGTATGTTTAGTTGCTAAGCTGATAAATAAATAATAGCACAAGAAGGGCTAGAAGAAAGATTTTGAATCTGTGAATATGTCATGGTTAATAGCCAAACTTTTTTGTACTCCAAATCGATGAATCAACTGTTTAAGAAGAAGCTTATATATACATTATCAATTCCCCATTTTGCACCATCCATGTTCACATCTGAAGCGGCACATAGCACGTTACTGTCACACGTGGTTTTACTTATTTCTGCATCAGGCTTGGCAGTTAAAGCTTGTCTACTTTCATTAATAAAGAGGACTGAAAAAGTGAGATTCTGTATAAGCTACTGGAACGTCCAGTCAGTGCAGTTGATGAGTCGAGTTGAATGCAGATCTTGGTCTTAGATCAGAGTCAAGACAATTCACCAACGTTGCTATGCATGGCATCTTTGCATTTCCAATTTCCTTGTCCGTTTCCAATAGATAGACATGAGAGTAACTATTTATTGTAGCACTGAACGCATAGCATTACAATCAAAATTAAAACGTTGAGCTTTGTTTGGTGAGAAAGCATTTAAAAAAACAATGTGAGGCAACTGACAACTGCTTCAGTGATATCGTTGAGAAAGTGCTATTTATGTGTGCCAATTTGGCTGCTGAAGTGTACATGATAAAACAAAAAAAAAATAAGAAAAGGGATTACTGATTCAGGTGTGAATCTTCTGTTGATACTTTTAATTCCGAGGCAGGAGGGTCTATTGGCACCTTTCTTACTTTCTCCACGCAAGAGATGTCAGCTGAAGAATATATATTTGTTGAACACTTGAGAGTCCTCTCTCAAACGTTGAAGCCTGACAGCATCAGAGGCATCCACGCCACCCCTATCATACAAACACAAACCCTCTGATTCACACCCCTTCACGAGGGTAATGCATTATCTATTGGACTTTGAGTAACCTTCCCATTAGACACCTGTGAAGACATGCAAGTTGGCAGGGTTTTGTCTTTTTCTGTGTATCTCAGATGCTTTCATCCATGGCTCTCCCATCTCCTTAACCTAAACGACCAAGGGTTAATCATGCTCACATTTCATCTATTGTAGAGGAAGAAGAAAAAAATAACAATAATAAATGTTAACAAAGTGTTTTTAGTGAAAACTAGTTTATATATTATCACTGTTATGATCTGTCACATGTACATTTTTCTTTGAGAATCACAACACATCATACGTTCGAATTTGTTTGAAAGTATCAAAACTAGACTTGTTATGCTACTTTGTTTACTGTACATAAAATGATCATGGAAACTTTTATTGATTGTAATTTTTAAAATAATATTTAAATTTACTGATATGATTATGCTTTTGAAAGAAGACAAAAAGAGAAATAATCTCCGTCAAAATTCTGGCATGAAGTCATATGGTTGCCGACTAGTCACTACAGACCTACAGTGACATAATGGAATCAGTGCATCTTCAAATTTGTCTAGATGGCAATGTCTCTGGACGACGAATAGGGGCTGGTTGATCTGTCAGTTTAAAATGGATTCAAAATCTTGGTTCTTCCATGTACACATGAATTGGCTAGGTCAAAATAAAAAATTAAGTTATTTATTTTATAAAATTAATTCAAATGGGTAAATTTAATTAAGAGATGTAAAATATTTTAATAATTTAATTTATATTTTATTTAGATATTATTTTTTATTAGTATTAAAAGATTAACTTTAAAACAGTAAATTAATGATAGCAACAACAACAAAATAGATTCCTTAATTTCCCGAAAAAAAAAAACACTTTGCAAGCTTATATTTTACTCACCACTTTTTTTTTTTGGTATTTTAAAAACCAATATGTAAAATAATGGTATTAAAACCAAAAGAAAATTTATTAGACACATTGGTCCTGCCAAGGAAAGAACTTTTCATTTTCACGAAGACAGCTTTCTTATTACCATTAAAACGAGTTCCATCTCCTTTCTAGGATTAGCTCCAATTGAAATTTTTAGGTAAATAAATGGAAATAATATAATTTTACACTTTAATATCTTGGTCATTAACAAAGTTTTTTTTTTTTTTTTGTCATGTAACTCCTTTAGCACCGCACCTATTTTTGGTGAGGATACTAGTTTAAAACATCTCAGTTTACTCTTAATTATTAGACAATTCTGCACAGATATCTCGTTAAGGAAAATAATGTTATCCGCAAATTGCAATAAGTTAATTTCTATATTTCTATGCTTCTTGATGTCATCATATATCTTTTGTACATTCCGCATGCTTCTCTCATTAAGCTACTTAATTCCTCCATATTGATTATGAGAAGGAAAGGAACAATAGAATCCCTTTGTCCCAAGCCTCTTTATATTTGAGAATTCGGGTGTCGGACTTTCATTAATTAAAAATTGAGAGGAAGTTGAAACTTATACACGCCTAATCCATATATCTACCTCTTCAAAAATTGAAATTTTATTAACATGTAACATAGAGGCTTTTTTCTTTTCTGGTGCAATTTCTTCTAGAAATTCCTAAAATGGGTAAAAAAAAAATAATTATTTCTATTATGAGCAAATCATGCTAAGTTGGCATGATTTTATTAATGAAATCATGCCACCATGACACGATTTTAAAAATTTAACTAAAATCGTGCTTATGTGACACGATTTAAGTGTAATAAAATTGAACTAAAATCGTGTCACGTGTTATATTTTAATTAATACCTAAAATTGTGTTATAATGGCATGATTTCATTCTGAATTAACTAAAATCGTGTTATAATGACATGATAAGAAATCGTGCCAACTTGACACGATTTACCCATAATGAAAATTAAAAAAAAATTGCCCAATCTGGGAATTTTGAAAAAAAATTATACCAGAATGGAAAAAAAAAAACCTAAAATAGAAAACACTATAATATTGAGTCAAATGCTTTCTCATAGTCCATTTTAAAGATAAGATATTTTCTTTAATCTTCATGTTTCATCAATCATCTCATTTGTTATCAAAATGTTATTCATTATCACTACAAGAAAAAAAGCTATTTAGAAACCAATATTTAGCTACCAAATGAAATGGTTGCTAATTGTGGCTAAAATAGTCACCAAATTAAATTTTGGTTACTAAATAACTACAAAATATGAGTAATGATTGAATTTAGTGATCAATTAAGTCAAATAATTGGTATCTAACATTAGATACCAAAGTTTTAGTGACCTATGCCATTAGATTCTAAATTGGTATCTAATTAAGTTAGAGACTAATTTAGAATCTAATAGTATAGGTCA
>Ga0099825_1005602_pt1 | contig 16043 bp, 7 predicted proteins | sample SiratroredBW_FD_76838 | JGI IMG/M metagenome (GOLD analysis project Ga0099825, IMG submission 76838) | Root nodule microbial communities of legume samples collected from California, USA - Siratro red BW | ecosystem: Host-associated > Plants > Roots > Nodule | place: USA: California | collected...
ATATACATATATATATATATATATATATATATATATATATATATATATATATATATATATATATATATATATATATATATATATATATATTCAAACAATGGCTTACATATCATTTCAAATGTGTGACCTCAACCACATACATTTCACACATGTATAATATTCATAATCATTCCATTAATAATCAATAACATTAACATGAAATTTTTATATTGAATAAATGAGTACAATAGAGAAATTATAAATAAAAAGTGTCATTTTACTGCATATCTTTACTTATGCGATCTACAAAATAAATAAATAAAAGTGAATATATTACTAGAGTCATATTGCTCAAGCTACTAGTGTCACTTGAGCAAGAGATCATATCGCTTAAATGTTCTATAAACACTTAAGAACAAAACTTCGTAAAAATATTCCTTAATCTTCAGTTTCTCTTTGTTGAAGTTAAAAAATGTTGCTTGACAGAAAAGAGATAGCCATTGCTTCTCTTTCTTCGAAGTTTAAACTCTTAACTTGAATTCATAAGAGTTGTTATTTAAGCATTCAAATGATCACTCAAACGATAATTCTTTACACTTAAAATTAGAGTCATCGTTTAAGCATCACTTAATTAATAATTCAACCTTCAAATGAAATATGCATAAATAATGTAAAATATAAGAACTTTAAAATCATTTTCTTTTAACCAAATCCATTGTAGTGATAAGTTCAAAATGTTCAATTTCATATACTTATAGTATTACTTCCACAATTATACCACTGCAACCAAACTTAACTAAAGAAAAACTCAAATTGTATAGTTAAATCTAAACATTCATCGATTCTAATTTTCTTAACCATTCCTTAATCCTTAATTTCACTTTTTTTTCTCTCCTCCAACTTACACGTTTATTAAGTCAAACTAAATATCTCCAATCAAGACTCCAATTTCCTATTTAATTGTTAAAAATATTAGAATTCAAAAACTTGTTAGAAAAAAAGAAAAGATACCTTGTTCGATACAAATTTACGAGATTTTGATAATGGATATGAGAAATGATTTAAAAGATGAAACTTTGTTCCATGAAATTTACGTTTGTTATATTAGTGAACAAGAACATAAAAGAAATATGAAAACATATAGAAGAGGTGATTGTTTTGAAATGAAAAATGGAAATAGTATTTAATTGTGGTGAATTCATGATTCATTATTGATGATTGGGAAACAGCATATAATCAAAGTTGATGCTGTGGAGGACCATACTTTCTGATTCTTAGAAAATCACAGAGTCCAATACATATATAGTCCAGAATTTTGTTGAGGAAAATGAGAGAGGGTGCGTTTCAAAATCCAAGAATGCTTTAGGTTGGAAAGTGAGAAGAGGAAGAAGACACGAGACAAGAATCAACATGGGAATGGGCGTGGGTGTGGTGACTATGATACGCTTATCTCTCAACCCACGTTAGCTTTCAGCTTCTACGTGTCTCAGTTCATTGCATGCCCTAATCTTCTGTCAAAATTCAAATTGCCTTTTTCTTCATTCTCTCACACACAAATTCTAATACATCACATTACTTTTCAAACACTTCTACTCCCTTTGCTTGCATCAGATTTTAAATTTGATTCGTATTAAATTATTAGCTTTCGGAAGAACATGAACTCACTTTTTCATAAACAAATTTAAGATCTAATCTCATTATAATAATATATTCACATAATATAAAATTTAAAGATAAAAACCTAGATTATAAAATTAAAAAAAAAAATGTCTTAACAACATCTCTTCTATTAAGCAAATCAAAAATTATTAGAATAATTCTTGTATTGATTCAGAAATTAAAAAAAAAAGATTTAAAATAATATAAGATAGTAAGAGGTATAAAATAAAATAAAATTTCCTCTCGTAATGATCTATACAGCATTGGAGATTATATGAGCATTTATATCTACTTTTTAAATCAATATATTTTTATAAGGAACGTTGTTATCCTGTCTATTTAAAATACCATTTAAGAAATTTAAAAGATTATTACTTTAAAAAAAAATTGAAAAATTATTAAAAAACATGCACGAACTACCGTCTTTGACCTAAAAATAGAAAACAAATGCATAATTTCAAATCTATTAAAAAATTTAGTTAAGTTTACTTTAAGAAAAATCATAAAGTTAAGAAGAACACTTCTTAAATTGTCTTTGATTATATGTATTGAATGAGGTATATATATGTAAACTAAAAATATTTTTAAAATAACAACATTAATTATATAGGATTAAGTTATTTACTTATATTTAAATAAATTTTTATATTTAATTCCTTAACCACAAAGGAATTAATTTTATGCATTCTTTAATTTTTTTTAATCAACCTTGTGGTACCCATTAGAAAAATGAATATTAAAAGGAATGTGGTAGAAGTGGTGAGAAAGATATATCCTTTGGGTTGAAATCAAAGGTGGTGAGTGAGAGACAGAATATCACATGATGATTATGATTTGTATGATGATGATGGATTGGCATGAAAGAGGTAATGAATGATGCATGCATGGATATGAGAGAGAGAGAGAGTGAAGAGGGAGAATATATGCAATGCAAGTGGTTATTAGAATCCAATTAATAGCAATTGTGGTGTGTGCAATGTATCTGACCACGTGGGATTACCTTACCCCACGCGCCAATCTCACTCCAATTTCCACCACTTGATTCATTTCCAACACACGCGTGATTCTATTGTACTGAACCACCCTATTTTTCTTCCCTATTTCACACAACTTCATTGCATCTAGGGTCCCACCACCCAAATTCAACCAATCACAAAACAAAAATCAAATTAAATTTCATGTATACAATTCATTTCATTCTTCTATAAAATACATAATTCTTAATTTTATGACATCCTTGTATTCAACTTTTTTTTAATTATTTTATATTTCGAACAAATAAGAAAATGTAAAATCTATTTTTTATATTTTTTAATTATAATATTTTACAATAATTCAAGTTATTTTTGTAAATTTTCGAAATATAAATACGTAAACGTGATAGCATTTTTGCTCCTGATACTAATTGTTATAAAGTATATTGACTTAACTACGTTGTATTTTTTTTTCTTTGATATATCCTAACGTAACAATATTATATACAACTTGTTTCTATAAACAATAACAATTTTTTTAAAAATAATTATATAAAGACTGAACTAATTTTAAATTTTTTTTATTTAATTTTCAACTATTGTACATCTACAACTTGGTGTCAATTATTTTCTTAGTCTCGGACAATTGTCTTCAATTTAAAAAATTACTAAGATAAAAATAAGAGAAATATGTATATATAAAGAAATAAGAGATAATAAAAATATTATAAATTTAGAATATGGGTTAAATTTCTTAAAATTAACGTAAATGTTAACAAATTTACAATCAGTTAAGAATTAGGATTTAACCTACTTATAAGTCAGGGATAATAAAATAGATTGAGTTTAACAGGTTCCTCTGCTAAATGGCACTAGTTCGACAAGCAATAAACGGATTATGTAGATTAACTTTTTTTATGTTGTATTATGACATTAAAATTGATTTATCATAATTAAAATAAAAGTTATAATTTAAATTATAAGTTTGTATTGTATTATTTGAAAGATGTAAATAGGTAATAAGATTCTAATTTAAATGAATACTTACAAATTAAATCTTAATTATTGATTGAAATGAATGATTTGACATGAAAAAATAATAATTCTTTCTCTAATTACATATATTAGTTAATCAATTAAAACTTACTGTGTTTTAAAAAAAAATATTCTTTAAAAGAAATCTGATTACGACAAAGCTAGTCATGATTTCTATATGTTAACTATTTCAAATTAGTTCATGACGACCTATTTTTGGTAGGTAGATGTAAAATGGGTTTAAATAAGTTGAATTGACCCATTTTACAATTTTTTAGGCAAAACTCGTCCAGCAATCTATCTAAAACAAATATAATCATAAAAGTAATATTAAAAATTTAATTTATTAATTCGTTATATATTTTATGAAAACTTGAAATTAACGAAAAAAATAATTTACACTAACACTCCTTGATAATTACGCTTATGCTTTCAAACTTTTTTTCATCTTTCAACGACCTTCCTTTACGGCAAATGTAAGGTAAGAAAATGGTGAAGATATTTTTTTTTATAAATCTAAGAAATGAATGTATGATGTAAATAAAACTACACAATGTGCTGGAAATCCCATATTAATTAGAGATTAGACATTTCAATAGTTTATAAACTGAATGTAAATTTTATTTTAATTACAAGTCAATTTTGTAAGGTTGAGTTAGACTTAAAAATTTATTTCTTGATATAGTATGAGAGTCTATCTTAACAAAGTTATTAGGTATAGGACCGCTACCAGATCATCCTTATATATAAGTTTATGTTCGAGTTGAGAAGTCTTGGCATAAAGAGAGATGTGTTGGAAATCTCATATCAACTGGAGATAAGATTTTTTAATAGTTTATAAAATAAGTATAAATTTTATAAGATTGAGTTAGATTTAAAACTCATCTCTTCGTATAATTTTAATCTTTTTAAAACAAAAGAAAAATTTCCATATAATTTAAAAATAATAATTGAGATACCAGTTCACTTTGATAAAAATTTAATTTGAGAAAAATTTAAAGTGATGTTAATATAATTTATTCTAAAAATCATATTTAAACATTTAAAATTTGGAGTCGATATGGATTCCTTAATTTTTTATATATCATGTGAAATTTTTAATTTTTAATCATAACATCTTAATTTTATGTAAACTGTTTTGTTAAATATATAAAAAAAAAACCTTTCCTTTACTTTAAAAACAACTTTTTAATATAAGGTGGATAAACTTATTTAACTTATTATCCCGTTATTATAATAATAATAATAATAATAATAATAATAATAATAATAATTCTATATGAAAATCTGAAAACATTACTAAAATAATTGCACACGTATCTGATATTTCTGATATATTCTTAGTATACATATATGGAATGTAGACTTTAAATGTTACTAGCTAGAACTCGTACTTTTTGTTATATTCATCATGATCCAATTCTTTTATTCTTTAAATATATATATTCTTCAGAGACATTTTTCGTTAATATCTTTGTACTTTAATTATATACCTTGAGAGATACCTATACTTGAACAATTTTATATATAATAATATTAGTATTTTAGCATGGAATATGTTAGGAAAACAGTACATGGGTTTTTGAGGATTGAAAATATTGTAAAATTCCTACAATTTTAGTGAAAAAAAATTCTTACATCTTTGTTGTTAATTTGAAATCATTTTTTTGTTATGACTTATATTGATTCATATATTCATAGTCACAATATTTCCCAAACATAATAAAATAAAAGAGTAAATTATTAAATATAATATAATTATTTAACAAAATAATTATAAAAAATAATTCTGATCAATATATTTAATTATCAAATTCATTACTTTAAGTATACATCAATATATAGATTTAATATCAAATAAATATAAGGAATTCAATTGACTCTTCTAAGAAATTATTATTAACTATATCTTGGCTTCATAGCTAAAAAAATTAAGACATTCAAAATCAGGTACATGCATATGTTGTGTAATAAATTATCCTTAAGGTTCTTATTATTATCTAATAACTTAATCTATATGATTTAAACACTTGAGTAAGATAAGATACTTCAATTAAATTCATATCATATATCATTTATAATTATTTTAATCAATCAAATATCACAAATAAATCATAACATTATACATTGAATACTTGAATTAACAATGACCCATACATCTAAAAATATCTATTGAATGAAGCTATTTTACTTGATCGGTGACTTGTAGAATAACACATTAAATTATGCTATGAAATCTCCTTACTCAAGTTATATGGTATCATTTTAGTGAGAGTTTGTATCTGTCACAGCGACCGGATTCACAAAGGGGCGATTAAAAAAATTTAAAAATATTTAGATTGAGAATTGTGAGTTATCACCATAGTTTATTATGGAAAACTACAGAAAAATCAAAAATAAAATGTCTACTAACCTTTAATCAAATGAGTAGAAATATGTGTAGTTTTACAAAATGTCATTTTTCTCAAATAATAACAATAATAATATAAATAAAGACAAATAAAATGACAAAACAAACTAATACAAAAGCAAAACAAATAAATAAACAAGATAAAGAAAACATGCTAATAAACATGATACAAATAAATAATAATTATGCAAATAAAAATAATAAGTAAAAATAAGACAAATAAACATTTATTTTTTTATTTTTTTGGGTCCGACAAAGATTGACATTGGTCGTACATATTTCCACAAAAGAAAATCAGGGTTTCACGTAGTTTTAATTTTGGGAATTTGTTATTTTAATTTTGTGAAATTTTTATATTTTTTACTTTTTAAAACTATTTTATTTTTTTATTTTGAAAACTGATTTATATATTTTTTAGTTTGAAATTTTTTTTATATATATTCTTAATTTCGAAAATTTGATATTTTATTAACTTTTGAAAAATATTTTTTATATTTTTTCCTAGAAAATTTGGAAATATTTTATATTCTTTTTAATATTTTCACAAATTTATTTGAAATAAAACATTATTTATTGATTTGTTAAGAACACAAAGAAAAAAAAAAGTAATGGTAATAATAATAATAAAATGATTTAGGGTTTCTTTTGGAGTGCTCACATGGAGGTTAAGGTTCCTATTGAGTGCTCTGGTGTTCTTGCTTCCATGATTCACATGGATTTTGAATTTTAGAAATTTGCACTTTGAGAATGTTTTAGGATGGCTGAGATGGAGATTATGACAAGAGCAACAACCTCTTCATTTTGTAGGGGATTGAGGGTGGATAAGTGCTCAGTGGTTCTATTAAATATTTGTAATATTTGTTGTTCTCTATGATTTTGAGTACCTGTTTGAGTGCTCTAATGTTTTTTCTTTAATGATCTACTGAGATTTAGTTAATTTTTTTCCCCTGAGACTGTGGGAAACAACGGCCTTTAAGAAGAATTAAACATCATCTATATGTGCTTATAGCAGCCTCTCCTGTATAACAAAAACAAGCATGAGACTTGTTTAGAGCATGATCTCCGATATAACAAGATCACATTTATAATGCAGATTTATTTACAAGCAATACAAAACACTAATATCCATGATATTCAAATTTCAACAGGTCAAAACAAACAAAACAAAGACAAACACAATAATCACATGAGGCTGAGCAATCAAGACATACCAGTTGAAAACCAGCTTTAACAAAATTTACCTCTTTCTTCTAACTTTAACAAAATTTACCTCTTTCTTCTAATTCAAGCCTTTGTAATCTTCAATAATTTTCCGTGTGTAACTTTAGTGCTCTCTTAAAAACTTGTCCTCCTAATTCCACTCTAATGTACTTAATTGAGATATAAATCCCAATTCATCATAATTATTTACAGTTAAGCAAAATAATCTCCATTATTATCTTTATTTGCAATATCTAATTAATATCATTATTTGTATTTAAGCAAAATAATCACACAGTTCAAATTCTATTATTTTTTTTAATTTTAAATTATTTTCCTGTATTAAAAATATGGAGGCCTAAAAAGCAATCAGATTAATTCAGTAGAGATAGAAAAGTGTGACGTGTCAACACTTTAATAGTAATTTTTTATTTTTTATTTTTTTTTAACACATTTTTAATGAATTATTTTAAAATATCCAACATTCCTTTATCTATGAATTATTTTAGGTATGAATGCTTAACACATTTTTAATGAATTATTTTAAAACTATTTTAAAATACCCAACCTTCATTTAATGAATAAATGTCATCAAACGAGTCATATGCTTATAACTTAATTAACATCTTCTTTAAAATTTGTATAAAGCAAATATTAATACCTTATCCATTTTAAATAAACTATGTCTACAAATCTCAATTTTCATATGTTAAGATAAATTTATCCAAGATCTGAGAATATACATATATTTATATGTACAATAAATTCTCCTTGAATTAAATTTTAATTTATATAATTTAGGTACGAAAGAAAAAATATTAAGACATGAAAAAAATAATTAAAAAAAGAAGCACATAAACATGAAAAATATGAAAAAGCAAAAAATAAAGGGTCGTGGCCTAAAACTTTTATAAATTAATACTAATTATTTATCGGTAAGACTAATGATTAATACTGTTTAAAATTTTAGGTGAGCATGATGTTAGTCTTTATTTTCTAACATGATTTATTTTACATAAATAATAATAATAATAATAATAATAATAATAATAATAATAAAATAGGTCTATTTCTCAATTAAATTATAAAGGGTAAATTATCATAATTTTTTGTGGTTTTTTTTCTTATCTTATTTGTTTATATGTTGGTTAACTAACTTAGCTTTCAAGCACTATTTGATTGAACAATTTATTAAATCAAGAGTTTTCGACTTTTTTTCGTAAGAATTAAGATTTGATATGTTGACGTCATTAAACAATGATAGATCTCGAGACTATTTGAGGTCATATTTTTCTAAAAGAGTTGCTTAAGCATTTTTTTTTTTACTTTTCATAAAATAAATAATATATCTGTTCTTTATATAATATATATATATATATATATTAACTTATTTGATATCTCTTAAATACTTTAATTAGAGTGAATGAGATTTAAATTTCGAGAACACGCAAAACTCAAATTAAAAAAGATATTAACTTATTTCATGTCTCTTAAATTCTTGAGAAAATTGAGTGTTTGTGTTGGAAAGAAAACACTATGTTTTGGCAATTAAAAAATTACAAAAATTATACATAAACTTATATTCATAAAAAGAAAAAGTGTGCACTCCACCACCACCCTTGAAAAGTTCAATTAAATTAATTCTACTTGTAAGTTGTCCAAACTTATTGTAACTGAAACACCTTTTTGAAGAACATCCAAATTTGGGTGAATGAGGTTAATTGTCGTGTTCAAATTTCCAACTTCTTCCCAAACAAATGAATCTATGATGAACTTTTACTTCCTTTTTTCTTCAATTAAAAAGGTTATAACTTTTATGGAATTCTGAAAATGAAGTTGATCAAGAATTGAGGTACAACAATTTGAAGAGGTTAATTATTTTATTTTAGATTTTGGTACGTAGCCCCTGACTTTGGTTTAGATTCAATGTTGGAATGCAAAATTAGGGTTTGACTGAGGAGGGACCCACATGGTTGAATACTTCTCTCAAAAACCACAATTGACCAAAAGAGAGTGATGGGGAATTTCATGGAAAGACTGCTCTTTCAATATCAATGCACAATGAATGTTGTCAACAGTGCACAAGTCCATTTCTCAATGAGAAAAATGTTTTTTTTTTTTTTTAATTTTAGTAATGGCTAGGTTTTTTAAGCTTTTTAATTTTAGTAATGGGTAGGTTTTTTAAGCTTTTGTATTATTTTGCATAATAGTTTCTTGCTTTTAAATGGTAGTGGCACAAAATTATTTTTAGTTATTGACTATTTCTTTTAAAATTTGTGAACTTTTTAGGGATAAAGATAAACAAATGATAGAATGAAAAAAAGAAATTGTAAAGGAGATTAAATATAGAGATAAAAGAAATAAAATAAAATTTGTAATGGCTGAGAAAAAAGTTTTTAGGCAAATTCTGGGGTTATGGGTATCCAAGAAAGATACAACATAAGAGAATATTGAGAAATTTTATTTGAGGTAGTGAGATAAATTTATTCTTTAAAATTATTATTTTAATTTATAATATTAATCACAAAATTGATTTATAAAATAAGGTTTATATATATTTATCGAGATAAAATTTCTAATTATATACAAGAATAATAATATTTTAATAAATTTTATAAGACTCTGAGATAGCAACAGTATATTTTTAAAAGTATTTTTAATATTTGTAAAATGATTTTGATTTTAAGTATTTATTGACCCAATCTAACTTAAATCGGATTTTTTTTATACAAGATCACATGAATCTAATTCAAGCTATTTCAATCAAAGTGAGTAATAGGTTTTTCAATCAAAGTGAGTAATAGGTTTGGTGAAATTCAACCCAACTCTTAAACATCCTTAACACTAACTAATATTTAAAGAAGCAAAATTAGAAAGTGCTCAATGAAAACTACTCATCATATTAAAAATAAAAATTATTTAATATTTACTTTTTAGGCATTTAAAAACATCTAATAAGATATATTAAATTTTCCTTACTAAGAATATTTATCAGCAAAACTCTGAAAATATGTCATCTATTTAAATTTTGTTTCATATTTTCAATATATTTACTTCTATACAAAAAATCTTCAAAAGAAGAAAAAGAAAATAAAACCATAGAATGTGTTCATGTTGTTAAGCTAATTAATTGAATTTCAATTTATAATTATGATCTTGGGTCTTAAATTACAAAATAACAATAACAAAGAAAATGAGGTAATAATTAGAAGGAATAAGAAATTGTGATATGAAATGATGAGATGCAAGATAGTTTGGATACACAATGATGAAGTTCAAACTAACAACAACCAATAAAGAGGAATATGAATATCTATCTCACAGTAACATCCATTGAACTTCAAATCCCCTCCCACTTTATACTTTATTTAGTAACAACTTGCTCACCCTTCAAAATGGAATAATAATATTTCATAATTATGCTCAGTTTTTTAATCACAATTTTCATGCTCCCATTTTTGCCATTAAAGCTTCCATTTCTATTTTCATTAAAAGTTCATATGTATTTTTATTCCTTTAAACTTTGCATAAGTTTGTTTTTCAAAAAGGCTAATTAAAAAAGAAATATACCAAGTCCTTGAACTATTTGAAAAACAAATCCCAACCTAGCTCTAACAAGTTATTTCATTCCAAGTGGTTTAGGGGTTATTTGAACATAAAAATAAATAAATATATTGAAAATATATATTATATAGAAAGTAATATACATATTAATATATAAAATACTAAAATTTATTACAATAATTAAATTTTAACTCAATGAAATAAATAAATAATAAAAATACGAATAGTATCCCGTTTTGTTCATACAACCTTTTAATAGCGGTTGTTGATTGTAGTTAACTAATTCGTATGAATATTGGGTTTTTTGGTAATGCTGAATGGATTGGGCTTAGCCCTAATCTTAAATACAAACAAGGCTTTGTTTCCTGCACCTCCATAGTTACTACTTGCATCCTAATCACCAACAGAAGGGACATAATCTCCATTCCAAGTTTTCTCTCTTCTACTACACACATAATTTGCTCTTTTAACCTTTTGAATTACTTCATTTGTAACAATGGGAGGTATATGTTTCTCTATTCTTCTGAAACGGTGGAAAATATATATGTTTCAAAAAACTTATTCCACAATGTTCTTTATCTCTCCTTCACTCTAAGCTACTTTAAATAGAAATTGTTTTTTATGAGGCTATTTTATTTATAATTCTTAAAATAATAAATCCTAAACCCTAAAATAGTACAATATTTAAATTAATTATTTTATTATTACTAGCGGAATGGCACTTTTATCTCTGCATTTTTTTATATATAAATTGTAATAAAATATAAATAATTTTTAAAAATATAAATTAAAGAGAATTATTTGCTTAACGAAACTGTATAGTAACACATTTTATCAAGCAATAAATTTATTTTAATTTAATAAAACATAAAATTGTGTAGTTAAAGATGGCACCAAGAACACTCGTAAAAAATTACATCTCCATTAATTTAAACTTTGAAACACATACAAACTTAAAAAGTAATATAACTTTTACTAATTGAAATACCAATTAAGTAAAGGATATGTTAATATTAATTAGATGCTAAAAGCACTTTCTTCCACTTCATTCAATCATTTTTCATTTTTCTCCCTTTCATCTACTTCACCAATTCAAACATAGTTGGCAATTAGAAAGCATATCTATCACCTTCAAACACCAACCCCAAGAGCCAAAATCAAATGCCCAAGATGCCATATCTATCACATTATACATCATTGTAGTCCTAAATCCTATCCGTAACACTAATATTAATCCTAAATGTACCTAATTTACTTTTTATTTATACTCATTTCAACACATTAAATTTACATTTAACCTACTTTTATCAAGAGTAGGCAATGCTGAATGCACCTTACTCACTATCCTGCATGAAAAACCAACTCTCCAATTGACTTGGTGGGGTAACTCTGTTCCAGACTAACATTTCAACACTAGGATATTTCCTCTTCCTCCCTCCCCTAGCTCTTGATCTGAACTCTTCATCAGCCTTTTCAAAATCACCCTGTACCGTGAAAATCTTATGAGTACATTAGCAAAAAGGCAAAACAAAGTATCTATTATCAGATGTGCACAAGAACTAGAACAGTAAGGCAAAAGAACTTACAAGGGTAAAAATATGTTCTGCGGTTTTCTCATGGTTATCTCGCACGTGTTTGTAAGCAAATCTCATGCCACAATCAGCAAACCCACACACAAAAGGCTTTTCCTTAAAGTGAACAACCTTCTTATGCTTATCAAGATTAGATTTCTGTTGACACATAACCAAGAAAACTTTAAAAAAAGTTCAACTTGTAACCAGATTGAGAATTCATTTGGAACTTACATGAAACATGTTTAAGAATAAGAAGTCTTACTCTTGAAAATGTGCAGCTACAACCCTTGAACTCACATTGAAATAAGGTCTTTGGTGAACTGAGAGGTTCATGAGTGCGCATGTGACGCTTAATATTGTTCTTTAGTTGCTTAGTACCACAAGTTTCACAGGTCATGTATTGATGGGAGGACTTTACATGGGCTTGAAGGCACTGGACATTGGTGAAATGCTTCATGCAACCAGGCTCTAAGCACAACACATCTACTGACTCCAGCTTAACTGCAAGATAAAGGCTTTCCTCAAAATTGTGCCAAACATCTTTCACAATAAAGTGCCTTACAAAAATCCATGGAAATTCACTAACTCATACAGAAAACCAAAAGGAGCTAAGCCTACCATGAGAATCTTCATGTTTTCGTAGCTGTGATACAAATCTGAAAACCTTTCCACAGCCAATTTCTGGACATGTGTGCTGCTTGTGAGTTTTGTCACAGGTAGAACTGTCATCATGGATCTCCTCAACATGTCGCTTCACATTGCTTTGCAAAGAGAACTCGGTGCTGCAATTCTCAACAGGGCATTTAAAAGTCTTCCCTTGATGCTGTAAAAGGTGACGATTCAGGTGATCCTTCCTTCGGTAACTTGCTTGACAATCATCCACAACACACACATACGACCTCTGGAACCACCACGCGTGCGCGCACACACACATAGCATGTCAAAGCCAGAAGCCAAAAGACACACAATTATTATCATACCTTGACAAGAACAAAATACAAATTGCCAACCTCAATTTTGCGTGAATGAGGCATCCTTGATGGAGCTTCTCAGGAGGTCTCCCAACCTGATACGGATCCATCAAGTCTAAACATGCTGCCTCGTGCATTTTGGAGTTCTTTCTCTGGGATCCAATGCTTCACACTATAACATTTTATCCAATGATTTTAGAGTCATAAATTACTATCCTGCAAAAATATTCATCTTCAGTCCATGTAACAACTAACACAATACAACATAAACCTATAACTCCCACAAAACAATTTTCAAGGAATGTAGTACTGGATAAAACATAATGAAAAAAATACAATAAAAGAATGAATTAGGAAAATTAAACAAAGTCATCTTTATTATTAGGCAAGAACAACTCTCAACGACACACTCTCTAAAAGCAACTCCCAAGTTGTTACTTATGTTGGTTCTTAAGGTTCAGAAACTGGAATACCATTGGAGAAAATGAGTTCTCAAAGAGTCCTTATAGGAGTTGCTTATATAAGCAACTAATAGAGTTATTGCATTTGAGAATTTCTAATAAACATTTTGCTACCAACTAAAATTTATAGAATTACAAAAGCTATATAACAACATTCCCAATGAGAAATAGAAAAATGTGTTATTAGCATTACCTCAAGCGAATGACTTTGCATGTGCTGCAACAAATAAGCGTGTTTTTTGAAACTGGCACCACATTCCTCACACGTGTTGGATTTCACAGCCTCAGCTTTGGGTTCTCTTTCTATTTCAGTTCTTGCCTTTCCCACCTCCTCCTAAGACATATCAAAGGCAAAATCAAACACATATTCACCCAGTTGACATTTAAATGAGGTCTTGCAAAAGATTAGATTTTGCATAACCGAAAGTGAAATAATGAAAAAGGGATACCACCTTGTGGTGTGAATTCACGTGAGAGGTGATGAGGGTTTTCTTGGACCTGCAGATACCGCAAAACTCGCAGAAATAGCGTCTAATATCTCTGAATTTGGGCCTTTCTTCAGCTTCCACAGCCTCACCCATTTTCTTTGGTGAAGAGATGAAGCTAACTATTGGAGATTGAAAAGCTTGATCGCAAAAATTAGGGTTTTCAGGGAGCGCGCGAAGTGTGGTGCTTGAAGCGGGTTTGTGAAACTGTATCGTGTGACCCAAGATAAGGATGTTGGAAACTGAAATAGTGGAATTGAAAATTTAGGAACTTGGAAATAATTATCATTTTAAAACAAAAATTAAAGGGTCCATCATCATAGGATCTATGTTAGGTTTGAATTTGATTTTAGTATCATAACTTTTGTTTGTGTTCTCTAAATCTAAATTTGTTATTTTAGTCTTGAATTTTGAACATTATAATTGTAATTTCCTGTCCCTTTAAGTTATTAATGAGTGTCAAACTATGATTTATTTTTTGACTGTGTTAACATAATCTTATGATAAAAGAATAGATATTAAGATAATATTTTGGAATTAAGATGCATAGAATTTTCGCAATAAAAATTCTTGCATGACCTATGTTTTTCAATGCTAACAAGTTAATAGTGTAATTAAATCACACAGGAGTTTAAGGTAACACGCCAACAACAAAAATTAATAAAAATAAGAGTTGACAATTTTTTTTACACAAGAATCAATCAAACCTAACAGTAATGAAAAATTTTAATCTATTAGTACGTGAATCTTTGCCTTCTACATCGAATTTCATGCATTGGATAATTGAATATGGTGCTGTACTGTTCATGAGCTTTCAAAATCATGAGATTCGTCTTCATTTAGATAAAACATGGGATTCGTCTCCACCTTAATCTCATTTTCTTCATTTTACCCATGATCATAAGCACAAAGTGAAGTATGATGAGTAAAGGATATAAAGGGTTCCTTAGATGGGTTTGGTTTCAAATGGATCGCTAATGATTCAATGTCTAATTTAATATCCATTTCATGATGGATCAAGGGTTGAGTTTCGAATGCAACATTAATGTCTAACCAATTATTTTTTCTGCATTCACCACTCTCATATATGTTTATTGGCTTTTTAACGTACAATCTAAAAGTTAAAAATAGTGTGAAATTTAAAAACGTTTCTAAATTATACAATTTAAAAATTATTTTTTATTTTTAAATTACACAATCTGAATTAATTTAAAATTTTTAAATTATATAATTTAAAAGTCAAAAATTACTTCTAAATTATATAATTTGAAAAAGATAAAATGAGAATTTTTATGTTTATGAGTGTGCAAAAGAAATGTATGAAGGTGCAAGAAGAAATGACCCATTGAAAGATGGTTCTGTAGGAACAAAATCTAAATCTTGGATGATGGGTTAGGTTTCAAATAAGTTATCTTAAATAAATAGTGTGTGAAAATATTATCTTTAAAGTTTACAAAAATAAATATTTACTTTAAGAATTCAATGAAGTAAAACTTTTGCTTTCTTCACTTGGACATATTTTCCTTCACTCTCTTAAGTTCCCTTCACTATTTGATGATAATCAATCCGTGTTTGATACTAGTTTTCAAAGTTTTTTTTTTTTTTTTTTTTTTTGGATAATCCAAAAGTTTTTTTATTTTTTTTATTCAAAAAAAAAACTTAAATTTTTTTTTTTTTTAAAATTTTTTTTTTTGAATATTATTTAAAATTTTTGTTTCATTATTGTAAAAA
>Ga0099825_1005610_pt1 | contig 16037 bp, 7 predicted proteins | sample SiratroredBW_FD_76838 | JGI IMG/M metagenome (GOLD analysis project Ga0099825, IMG submission 76838) | Root nodule microbial communities of legume samples collected from California, USA - Siratro red BW | ecosystem: Host-associated > Plants > Roots > Nodule | place: USA: California | collected...
TTTTTATATCTTCTTCTTTTTTTGTTTTTTTTTTTTTTCTCTTATTTTTTGCCTTCTCTTTTTTTTTTCGTGTGCTTTTTTCTCTATTTATCTTTTTCCTTTTTTTTTTTTTTTTTTCCACTTTCTCCCTTTTCTTCTCTTTTTGTATCCTTTTACGTAGGTAAAAAAAAATTAGGGCAAAACCTCATCTAATGGGCTAGACCTAAAAGAAAATGAGGAATAAAAAACAAGTAAAAAATGAGGAGAGTTTTATTTTGGTCTTTTAACAACTAAAATTCTTTTTCAGTTTCTAATAAAATATATATTTATATTTTTTCTAATTATCAAAAATGAAATAAATAGAAATATTTCAGTAGTATTTTAACCTTATTAAAAAACAATAAAAATATCATGAAACATTACTAAAAAAATCCTTTCTAACTAGTCCTAAGACTCATAATAACACCTAACAGAGCCAGTACGCAGGTATAACCATTCTAACAATACAGTGCCTAAACAAATGGCACAAGGAACAAAGAGAAAACAACATATTACAATTAAGGAACAGAACACTAGTTCCATGGCTAGCTGATAATAACCTCCCTGAGAATATTTAAGTCAAGGGAAGGCTTGTGCCAATCTACCAACCGTTGCTTTCTACTCTGTCAAACACAAACTGCACCAATATAGAGAATCAAATTGCTCCCATTTATACTAACAAGACACTTGTGCACTTGACTATTCTTCGTGTACATGTGAAGCAAGACCTACAAAACAATACCATACCCTGCTCTGACTTTAGGCATAATTACTCCACATCTAACCCACTTACGGCACCTCATACCCCGACCAGCTAGAATGAACCTTTATTCCACTATATGCTTGTAGAGTACCATATCCCAATTCTTGTAATAGTCGAACCCAGGGCCCTAACCTCCCAATGGCAGTCACCTACTATTGCTTGCGTCTAAGTCCAAAAATAAGCCATGATTATGAAATTGATTTCAGACATTGAATTGGACATAAATACCTTGAAAAAGTAAAATTAACCTTTAGCCTTTTATATTTAGATCAAGACTAACCTTTAAGCTGTGTTAAGCAAAATATTCCACATCCACCACCTCATTCTTAAACACCACTCGATTTTTATGATTCTAAATTTCTCAGACTATTGCTACCCATGTACCTTTTCAAACTAAGTTTATTTTCTTACTTAAATCCAACAGTTAGAAGTTTAAGAAGTGAGAATGTGCATGATTGTGCCTAACTGAAGTAATTTCTATCCATGTAGCACAATAGAACCACACTTTTAACACAACTATATAATTAAATAATAGGTGCTAGACTGTTTCCTCTTGTGAATTACAGATAGGGCAGATAGTGCTACCTAACACCACCAAGTTAACCCTAGTAGGTATTTTATAAAGCAATACCCTCCATACACAAACTTGTGCTGAATGAGCAACTTTAAGGCTCCATAGTTGCAGAAAAACACTTGTATCCCTCAAGTTGCCATCATGGCTAAGAACTTTGTACCCTGATCTCACTATGTACACTTGTGATTCATCCTACCCCATACCCAACCATCTAAGCCACTCTTATTCCACTGGAATTCTGATATGATAGTGATCAGCTGCTACTCTAATTCATCTTCCCAAAGAAATCCTTCCCTTCTCCATTTTAACTTTAATTTAAATATCTCTCTACTTTCATTATACTCCCATTCCCCCACATCCTGAACCACATCATATTTACACTGTGAGATGGAATATAATCTAGGAGATATATCTTTTAGCAGCTAGTTCCCAACCCACCTATCATCCCAAAACCTTACATTTTTCCCATCCTCTAAAACCCACTTTATTCTACTATCAAACTGGTTTAAGTAGTTCCCTACGTCACAGATTTTACATAAATCACGCCACCACCACGAGTGTTTTCGATCTCCCATGTTAACATTCGTTTCCCTCCATGATCCATACCTAGAATCTATTATATCTTTCCAAACTCCATGTTCTTCCGTTCCAAGCCTTCATTTCCACTTAGCTAACAGAACTACATTAAATTTGCCAACATCTTTAATGTCCAAGCTTCCTACTTCAATTGGGCTACATACTTTGTCCCAACCTACCTGTGCAATTTTCCTTCTCTCAGAACCCCATCCCTAAAGAAACCTAGCTTGTATTTTTTTATTTGTTTGCAAACACTAATAGGGGCTTTGAAAAAAGAAAGATAAAATAATGGAAATGCATTAATAACTGTCTTAATCAAACAAACCCAACAAAGAATGGATAATAATCTCCACTTCCATCTATAAAGTCTTCATTTGATTTTTTCAGTAACTAGCTTCCAAAATGAAACAATTATAGTGTTCTCTTCAATTGTCATCCCTAGATACTTAGATGGTAAAATTGTTCGTCGACAATTTAAGCACGTAGAGAAGATATACATATCTTCTTCACTCAACCCGATTGCCCCTACTTGGCTTTTATGGAAGTTAACCTTAAGGCTTGAATTAATTCAAAACAACGCAAGATAACTTTGATGGCTAAGATAATTTGATACCTAGGTTGAGAAAAGATAATGGTGTCATTCACAAATTGTAATAGGTTTATTTCGACACCTTTAGAATCTTCACACCTTCAAGAATATCCTTCCTCCTAGCTTCCCTCACTAAACCCCAAAGCCCTTATGCTACTATGAGAAAAAAAAAGTGTCAGAGAGACACCTTGTCTTAGCCCTCTCCTAAGGTTAAATTCCTTAATTGGACTACCATTGACCAACACTAAAATTGTGGCTGATTCTAGGCAAAATTTAATCCATTTAATGCACTTATCATTGAAGCCTGATCTAATAATCATATATAGCAAAAAATTCCAATCAACAACATCATATGCTTTTTCATAATCCACTTTCACTATTCACCTTTATGCTTTGACTTCTTTAGAAAATCAACAGTTTCATTGGCTATCAATACACTATCCAACATACCCCTCCCTTTTAGGAATGTAGATTGGTGTTTGTCAATAAGACTAGGCAAAACCTGCTTAAGACTAGTACAAAAAACACATTCAATGACGAGATAATACGTCAAGTAACACGAAACCGACGTAAACAAAAGTATGGTGGCATTTTTGTAAATATTTGAAAAGATATTATGCCGGTTAACTCAAACCTGACGTAATATACCATATTCTACGTTAGTTGTCACTCATAACCGACGTAGAAAATACTGTAAACTTAAAAATTAAAAATTAAAAATTAAAAAACTTTGTAATGGCACTGAAGATACTACGTCGGTTGGAAGGTCCCAACCAACGTAGTATGTAGCACATATTATATCGATTGCCACTCATAATTTACGTAGAAAAGACTGAAAAAATAAAAATTTGAAATTTGAAAACTTTGTAATGGCGCTGAAAATACTACGTCAGTTGGAAGGTCCCAACGTAGTATGTAGCCCATATTACATCAATTGAGACTTTCCAACCAATGTAACATCCTCCTTGTGGTACGTGAGTGAATTTTGGGGAAAATTGGGTAAAATTTAGCCAGATACTACGTCGGTTGGGAGCTCCCAACCGACGTAGTATGTCCCTCAAGTTAAAATTAGGGATTTTAACTCTTGGACAACATTTTTCTCTTACACTCTTCTTCATTGAGCCTTGTTGCCTTCTCTTATTTCATGTTGTGGAGTTCGTTTCGCATAGTGCCACTTTTTCTTCTCACTGGTTTTCATTTGCATTTTGCGTGATGTCACTTTCTTTTCTCGTTGGTTTGCATATTTGTGTTTACAAGTTTTGCTAGGATTCATTTGGTGTGTGCAAGCTCCGAGATTGTCTCAATTGAGTTTTGTCACTTGATGTGTGAGTCTTTCTCTGCTGTCGTGAATGTTTGGTTCAACATCCCTTGCCGCTTCTCTTTACAAGAGGTTAGTAGTTTTGTAAAATTCATTAAAAATAGTTAGAAATTTATTTTTGACTCAAATTCTTTATCAGCAACTTGATTTAGTGTATATTTGATGGTAGAGTTCTTACATTATATAGATTTAGGGTTTCAAAAATTTAGGACAAAAAAAGTTCAAACGGTCATAACTTTTGATAGAGAACTCGAATTGAGACGTTCCAAAAATGAAAGTTGCTCGAAACGACGCAACTAAGCTTTTGGACAATACTCGAAGTGGATCCGAATACAAAATTTTTTCCAAAATTCCATTGTTTACTATTTCTTTTTTATTTTTAGTATTTTTCACATCTTTTTTTTTTATTTCACCTATCTATACTTGTCAAAAAATTATGGAAATTGTTGTGGTGTTTCCCTGTATGTATTAGAGATTTATCAAAGAATTCTGGAAAATTCTGAATTTCTTTTTTTAAATAGAGATAATATGTCGGTTCTAGGCTTCCAACCGACGTAATAGGGTAGTCATAACCGACCAATGATATAATCGGTTGGGAGTCACAACCGACGTAGTATCTCCTCCTAAGTGCTATTAGGATTGATATTTTACGTCGATGATTTATTTATCAATCAATGTAGTATGTGCACATACTACATCGATTATAGAATCGGCTTAAAATTCCAAGGCTTTCTACGTCATCTGCATCTATGTCGGTTCTGGAACCGATGTAGAATGTCCTCCAGAATCGATGTAGAAAGCGTTTTTTCTACTAGTGTAAGCTTATTAGCTAGAATCTTAGAATCACTTTGTACACACACGCTACCAATGATATAGGTCTAAATTCATTTAAAGTAGATGAATTATCCCTCTTAGGCATCAAGGTGATAAAAGAGGCATTACAACCTTAAGGAATAAAACCGGAATCTTGAAATCTCTGCCTCCAAAATATTCCAAATATTTTTTATGAAGTGAAAGTTGTAGCCATTAGGACCAGGGCTTTCTGTACTGCCTCATTGACTAATAGCTTTTAATACTTCTTGCACATTAATTACACTATTCAACATATCATTCTCAACTATTGAAATACATTTAAATTGGACACCATCTAAGTTCAGCCCTAGCCTCGGTTGGGTAGTAAATCTAGTCTCAAATTAGTTTTTCACCTCCCTTTTCACAATATTAGGTTCCTCACTCCAAACTCCTTCTATGTTTAGACCTTTAAGATCGTTGTTTATCCTCCTCTATCTACGTCTAGAATGGTAAAAGTTAGAATTAGTCTTCCCCCTTCTCGTTCCACTTAATTCTAACTTTTTGCCTTAACATTGTTAAATCTCTTTCATTCAAAGTACTAAGTTCACTAAGTAGTCCCTCATTTCTTCATGTAAAGTGCCACCATCATCGCATTGATTTATTGTTGCAATCTCATCTATAATCTACTATTTTTTAGCCTTTGCACTATTAAACACCTTATTCCTCCATAACTTCAACTTTCAGTTTTGACCTTTTAATTTTTCTTTAATCACTTCCACACTATTGCCAATGCACGAAAGTTCATCCCAATATTTTCTAACTAATGCCTTAAACTCCTCTGTCTGCTACCAAAAATTAAAGGTTTTGAAAGGTTTAGGACCCCAATCTATCACTGTATTTTTAACCACCAATGCGCAATGGTCAAACACTTGTCTACTCAAAATGTATTGCTTAGACCCTGACCACTACATCAACCATGTATCTGACACTAAAACTCTATCCAATGTAATCCTGGACATCCCATTTGAACGATACCAAATATATCACCTACCAACTATTGGGATATCATACAACTTAAACTCAATAAACCTTTCTATCAGAACCCTATTATCGGTCTATCACTACCGATCCCCTTTCTTTCATTAGCATATCTTACCATGTTGAAATCTCCCAACACGCACCACACCTCACATGTTTCTCCTAGCTTAATGTGTGCAATTTTGTCTCACAACAGGTATTTATCATTATTAGAACATGGTAAGTAAACATTCACAATAGTCAATAACATAGATTACCCTGTACCCCCCTCCGACTATACTCTCCAACAATTTATATGAATCCTTGGCCTTCGTCAGTGTTTAAACATTTATAGTTGATTATTGAACATAGTCAACACTCCTCCTTCGTCTTTATCCACCCCTTTATGAACCTAACTAATTTCATTATTCCCCATGATTAATATCACTTATGTTCACATAGGTTTACTAGCTTTGTTTCCTAGACACGCAAGATACTTGATTTTTTCCTTATAAACCAATTCTTGTAAATACTTCCACTTTACATCCCCAAACCCCTAATATTTATACTTACTAGACTCATTTAGAACCTTTTATCCTCTCATAAGTAAGCAGTTGGGTATCTTTTTCTTCCATTTCAACTAATCGTAGTAATATATTGTCCTTATTTTCCAAACAGACAACACTTATTTCGTTTGCTAATCCCCACAATTCCAGTTCTTCACCCTCCTTTTCCTTATCCCAAAACTTTCTATTACAATTATGAATGCTAATATTAGATATGGAATTAGATAGGATTGGAGTTACTGACCTGGATTGTGAATCTAGGATTACATCCCTCATAAGCCTTGAGTTGTTCCACTACAACAAAAAACGAGTTTACATACGACCAAAATTTGTATGTAATTTGAATTTACATATGGATTACGTATGAAAAAAATTCGTATGTAAAACCCTTGTAGGTAACACTTACATACGAATTTCAAAATCCGTAGGTAATTTCCTGCTTATAAATTTGTACGCAATATTCGTATGTAACTACATATGAATTTCGTTCTTAGGTAATTACATACAGATCTGATTTCTAGGTAATTACATACAAATGGTCTGTAGGTAATTACATACGGATCTTGTTTGTGTATGTTCTAAAAAATTTCAATCGATTTTTTCTAGATTCAATCTATTGTTTTTTTTATTGAAATTTTATAAAGAACACTTTTAATCTTTCTTGATCACAAACTGTTTTTGAAAAAATTCATTAACTGAGATCACTATTAAAATTTTAGAAAACAGTAACTGGAAAAATTTTAATTAATTGAATTGCGATTTCAATTGATTATTTTTCAAGCCTATATAATTTGGTTTTGTTCAAGAACTATTGATTAAATTACAATCGGTTGTATGACGTTTCAATATGTTATTTTTCTGGTTATTGACTATCAATAAATTTTAAAAAATTGTTTTTCTGGGCACATATGAAAATTGATTTTTCATCAAGCTATTTGTGTTTTTAATTGATTGTTCTGTGTATATTGTGATTAATTGATATCTTTGTATATTAATTAATAAATATTTTCATTCTTTCCAAAAGTTTTACCAAAAATTAATAGTTCAATTCACCCCCTCTTGAAACTTCAGCCTATATAATTGTCAACAATTGGTATCAAGAGCAGGTTCTTGAAAATTATTCAAGTTTGATCCAAAATGGTTGAAAACAAACTTCCGTTTGCAGAAGGAGCCTCTATTAATAGGCTTTCAATGTTTTGTGGTGTGAACTATTAGTTCTAGGAAGTAAGAATGAAAATCATTATTAAATCGATTTATCATGGTGTTTGGGATAAGTTAATGGCCGATTTGTGCCTAAAGTTGTTGCTGATGGACAATGTGTTGATAAACCATGGTCTGACTGGACTAATAGTGAGAGCAATAAAGCTTAATATGACTGTATTGCTAAAAACATATTTACCTCATCTCTTAATTTGGATGAACTTTTCAGGGCTCACAGTGTGTATCAGTAAAGGAGATGTGGAATACCTTGGAAGTAACACATGAAGGCACTAGAGACGTTAATTGTGCTAGAAGGCATGCTTTAAGACAAGCATACAAGCTTTTCAGAATGAAGCAGGAGGAAACTATTGCAGATGTTCAAAAACAATCTAGAAACACTTCCGGAAATCATACTACTAACCATATTTCATATTTTTTAATTTTGAAACAATTTGACATTATCACTAGAATTGGAAAGGTCCCGTCTCCTATGCAAGATTTTTGACACTTTCCTGAAGTTGGTTGGATTAAAGTAAACATTGATGGAGTTGCAAGAGGTGCTCTTGATTTCGCAGCTTGTGGAGGTATTTTCAGGGGCAGTCGTAGGGAATATGTGGGTAGCCTTTCTTCTTTCTTAGGTGTTAAGCATGTATTGTTAAATTCATGTGTGTCATTTTTGCTATTGAATATTTTAAAAAGCTTTGGTTGGAGCGTGACTTGTAACATTTCATACTTTTCACATAATAAGAACTCTATCGCATAGAAATATATAATAAGCGTAAATATAAATCTCCATACATTTATCAGAGTATTTCAAATATGCTTCTCTACATGAGATTTAATAAAAATATCTTTATACAATCACAAATTAAAATAAAATAAACTTCTCCATTAGCTCAATGAAGAGTCACACCACATGTCAAATCCTCTTCTCACGTATAACACACGATCATCGCATTTTAAAAATTTAACAAACATCACACAAAAATAAGGATAAGCTAAAGAGTTTAAAGAAATGTTTATAAATTAAATTCCTATCTCAACCAAACTATAAACATCAAACTTTCATGATTCATCTCGTACATCACATTGTCCTTATCACATCCCTACAATAACTCATCATACATATACTGATTCACATACAAAGACGTTTGACTCTCTACTTTCAGAAGACTCGTGCATTGAATTAGACTCAGAGGCTAGCACCTGCTAGATGACCCTTCCAACTAGGAATCCACACAGTCCCAAATGAACATAACCTCATCTAACAGGGTAAATCCAAATATTTGTCTTGACCAACTCTTTTAAATTGCAGTTTTAGTTATATTGATCTCCTTCAACTCTCACCACCTAGTACCCTTCATCTATATGATTCTAAGGTACTAGTAGAGTCAGGATACCTCCTTCTCGACAAGTCCTCAAACAATGCATATCCTAACAATCTCAAGACGGGTATCTCCTTTCTTGAAGATACTATGTCTCGATCACCATACCATATCATTCACAAACATTTATACTACATCATACAATACACAAACATTTATTCAATTTAATTCAAATTCATCTAATTCATACTTAATAAAACAAGTAATCACAATATTAAAAATATTCAAACTAATTCCCCTTACTTGTATAAAGTAGAAACCCTCTAAGGAGTTCCAAAAACCTAAAATCATGGACAACCTAACTCGCACCAAGAGCTTCTAATCAATGATGTGACTACCTTATTAGAACAACAATCCCAATAGACCAACAAAGACTCATTCTGATGCCTCAGAGGACATAGGCAAAATATCCCTACCAAGAACATAATTGACCTAAAACTGACTTTAAGAAAGATGAGCAGAAAATAAACATACTCTGCTCAAGAATCTTATTAGACGCTATTGCTCTACTCGATGCTAGGAATGTAAGGGTGATCTCCGATCCTCAGTCTGAAAAGGAAGGAAGACAGAGTTTTACAAAAAAGATAGAGAAAAGGGAAAGCACTGCTTCTGATAGAGATGGTGGTTTTTATAAAAAAAAATGAAACCTGAATACTAATTTTTCATCTTATTTATATCTAAAACTAAATTATAGCTTCTAATATGTTTATATTCTAAATCTATTTTCTAAGATATTACATGACTCTTATTTGCTTTGTCAAGTTTTTGGTTCAACTAATATCATTCCTTGAACTATTAAAGGTAGATGATGTAAATGTTTGCGAATTTTAGAGTGACTCATGTCTTTAGGGAGGGTAATAGTTGTGTTGATAGATTGACTAATTTAGGTGTTGAAAATAGTGTTGAGTTTGTCTGGTATTCTACTTTACTTGACTGTATTAGGTTGGACTTTTTTCATAATATGTTTCAACACCCTTTGTTTCATTTGTAGGGAGTTTGTCTTGTTTTGCATGGGTTAGGTGCAATCCCCATGTATTATTTAGACAGATGATTGGTGGATTTTGGGATGTCAACCTGATTGAGATGTCAAAATCCATAATGATGCCTAACATGAGTCTTTTATAATAAAAAGATAGCTTCATTTCTATAGATATAAATACACACAAAAACATTAAGTAGTGGAATAATGACAACGTCTTCAATTCTCAACCCATTTCACATTAGAAGGACTATTTTATCCTTAAAAAAGTAAATAAATAAATACTGAGTTTCTTCACTTCCTGTTGGCTCACATGAAATTTAAACAAGGTATGAAAAATCCCAAAACTTATTTCAGTTAGAACCTATTTTCTATATTATATTGTTTTGAGAATCTTTCTCGCTTGTAAATGTTCAAACTAATTTTGTATCAGATTTATAGATTTATGACAATTTTTGTTTTCATTTCTCTTGGACATTGTCATTGCAAATCTAGTTTCAGTTCGATGCCATAAATTAAACTCTCTTTGTAGGATAATGTGTGAATCTTTACTAAAAACTCCTCTTTTTTACAATTCTATTTCTCTCATCATCCTATCTACCTAGCTAGATATTTTGAACAAGATCTGTCTATGACTTTTTATTTACCTAGCTAGATATTTTGAACAAGATCTGTCTATGAATTTTGATTGTCATGAACATAAATAAGGTTGTCTTGAATAGAATTGTCTTTAAAATAAGATTGTCTTCAAGAATATTGTCTTATTAGAACTAGAAGAAAAAATACCATCCATTTCATTTTGTTAATTTATATTAATGATCTTATCTCAACCGACTTGAAGTTAAAATATTGACATTATTTGTAGGAATGTAAAAAATGATTTCAAAGATGAATTATTATTCCTCTTAACCATTAATTGAGGGGTTTGGTTTGTTCTAATATGCTTAATAGTCTCATATTACTTAAAAGTCAAGTACAAGAACAATTTAAATATATCTTCTTTCCTTAATCCTTAGATGTATCTTTTAAGGATGAAACTGTTATGGAACTTCAAGATTTAAAATAGACAATTTCTCAAATTTGATGATTGAATCTAATATAAACTTGAGATAGTAACAAATCTTACTCCTAATATAATCTTGTATCCAACAAAAACTTCAAATTCTAAAAAGTCTAACATCTAATAGAGATTTTACAAATATAGCATTGAATTAGCAAGTTGTGGAGTATGGATTTAATGTTAATATCATACATTATAAGTCCTTAAAATTATGGATCAAAAATCAAAATTGTAAGAAAAAAAATCAAAATTATCAAATAAGAATTTAAACCAAAACTATTGAATATGTGTTTAAGTTCCAATAAATTTATAACATCATAGTGTAAAAACAACTAGAAGGCCCGTTATCACACATTGAGAGACCAATAAAAGAATTAGCATTATAACTACCTAGGACTTAAGAAAATATTTTTAGAAAAAAAAATTGTATAAATACTTAAACCAAGTTAAAAGTAGACAAGTTGAGATTCTTTCTTTCGGAAATACCACTAAATATATAACAATCTCCGTAAGATACAATAATTTTTCTAAGAGAAAGAATAAAAAAGTAGTTATATAATATGTAATATGTAAAATTTTATATGAAAAAAAGGTATGAACACTCATATAAGACTTGCCAGAGTAAGATAGGAGTCTACCTGTTATATCCATACTACATGAGTCATCCTTGTTTGTCATTAGAATATAAAACTGCAAAATATAATATAAAAGATAAATACACTTGTTATTTTATGATGACTTTCCTTTTTTTTTTCTCCTTAATTTATACATTAATATGAAATGGAACTTTATTTTTATTAATAATCACATTATTCTTTACAATCAAATTTTATGTGTTTTTTTTTTTTTCTCTTCAACAAACTTTTTTATTAACTTTGTTAAAAAAAATCAATTTTTCCTACCCACTAAATTAATAATCTTTTAAAACTAAACATTATAATTTTTTTTTTTTTTTTTTTTGTGTGATTTTTTTCTTGTTTCCTAAATTCCTGCACACTACCGTTATCATTTTTTTTTTCAAACTTATTTACTATTAGAGGTATTAGATTTGTACACTTTTTTATCCATTTTTCTTATAAAAAATATGAATAAAACAAAATCAAATACAATGCAATCTAAACTAAATCGAGAAATAATTATATATTAAAAACTATAATAAAAATATAAAATATTATTTATTAAGATAGATTATAATTTATATATTAAATTATTATAAAATCTAATATAAGTTTGAAAAGAAAAACTTAAAACTAGTAATTTGCTGTAATAATATTTTGACAATTTTTACTTGTATACCAATAAGTAGGTGAGAATCTCTTATAATAATACAATATTTAAAATTTGTCTTATCAATTCATTATTATATTATTATAGTTAATTGTGAATAAGTTTATATAGCAAATAAGAAAATGTCACCAGCATATCTAATACCTATTTGAGTAATGTTATTCTGATAATGTGAAATTTTAATCCCTATTTCATACCGGAATAATTTCGTCAAATCTTCTTACGTAGCAAGGATATTTTTATCAATTGACAAAATTTTACGCATAAGGGTAATTTGGTCTTCTCGTTTGATGTGGCAGTGGGTTTTGATAAAGATATATAAATCTCTGCCACGAAATGTTGAAATCAAACGTAAAGAAGAGAAGAGGTGTGAGAGAACTAAGAGCTTGTGCGACAGACAACTATTGCGCGTTCGTTTGACAATCGAGAGTTATGGTTCCGCCTCTGCGACGACGATAGTTTGTGCTTGTGTGACGACGAGAGGTACAATTGAGTTGAATGAAAATACGGTTTTAGGGTCATCACGGGGAGAGAAGGATTTTGTGGCGGTGGTATTACAAGTGGAATTGTTTGGTCTTTGACATTTGTAAGTAGTTTATTGATTGTGTTGTTGTGCGTTGAGGTTGGCATTGTATGGATGAATATGGTATTTGTTTGTTACATTGTTGAAAACATTTGATAGGTGAAAAAAAAATTGAGAAGGTTTGCCTTTGTGGAGAAGTTTTGATTTTTAAGGTTTGGCTCGACATTGTTGAAAGAGAAAACATTTTATTGGTGAACTAAACTCAATATTGTTACACGAATAATGATTTTTGAGTTGTATAATGAAATAAATGAAGTAAGGAAGTTTGGAAATATACTTTTTTGGGGGGAAAAACTGAAAAGTTGTATGTGGTGTATTTGAGTAGTGGGTTGTAGATTGATAGCACAAATTGTTTGATATTATTTGGTATTATGGAATTGTTTTCATTTTGTAGGATTACAAAAGTTCAACTAAGGTGTCCCCTCATTAAAGGTTCGGTAACTTCTGATGTTTTGGAAACTTAGAACCAGTATTAATGAACAAAGGTGTATGAAATGAACATATTTTGGTCAATCAAAGCATGAGTAATCCTTATTATGGGTGCAATTGAAGAAGTTGAGAACTTAATTTACGAAAAAAGATCCTCATGAACACACCTCTGTGTTCAGTCACCAAAAGTTTAACTAAGGTGTCCCCTCGTTTAGCATGGGTAACTGATGTTTTGTAAGCTTATCACCAGTATTAATGCACAGATGTGTATCAATTGAACATATTTTGGTGAATCAAAGCATGAGTAATTCTTATTATGGGTGTAATGGAATAAGTTAAGAACTTTAATTGTGAAAATAGTCTTGAACATGTCTGAGTCTGAGTTCAGTCGTCAAAAATTTAATTGCGGTGTCCTCTCATTAAAGCTTGGGTAACCTCTGATGTTTTGGAAACTTAGAATCAGTATTAACGAACAGAGGTGTATGGAATGAAAATATTTTGGTCAATGAAAGGGTGATTAATCTTTATTATGGGTGTAATTGAAGAAGTTAAGAACTTAATTTGCGAAAATAGTCCTTATGAACATGTCTGAGTTCAGCGCCAAAAGTTCAACTGAGATGTCCCCTCGCTAAAGCATGGATAACCTCTGATGTTTTGTAAGGTCAAAACTATTATTAATGCACAAAGGTGTATAAAATGAACATATTTTGGTACATCAAAGCGTGATTAATCCTTATTATGGGTGTAATTGAAGAAGTTAAGAACTTAATTTGTGAAAATGGTCCTCATGAACACGTCTTAGTTCAATCGTCAAAAATTCAACTTAGGTTTTCCCTCGTTAAAGCTTAAAACCTCTCATGTTTTATCTTAAAATAAAAATTAAAAAACCTTAAATTTTAATTTGTCTTATTAATTTTTTATTTTAAAAATATTTTACATTTTAGATAAGATTTGAATGTTAGAAACTAAATCAAGTGTTTTTAAAATAAAAACACTGTGACTAAATGAAATAAAAATAATAATAATTACAATAAATAAAACTATAATAGTAATATATTGATATTATGAATAAAACATATTTATGAATATAAAAAAATTATATATGATTATTTAAAAAGAAAATAATAATATTAATAAAATAAAAATTAATTAACTAATTATTATATATTGTTAAAATAAATTTTTAATTGATAAAAAAATAAAAAGATAATATTGTATTTAATAAAATATAAACATTACTTGTTTTAAAAAAATAAAATAAAAATAAAAGATTTTTTTTAAAAGAAGAGAGAAAAAAAAAGAAAAAGAGAAAGATTAAAAAAAACTAAAATAAAAATATATTAACTCATTAACATTTTATAATAAAATATTATCTTTTTTACACGTCTCAAATAAATATATTAACGTATAAGAATTTCCAAATATCATTATTCTTATTAAAACAACGATTGCTTTCTCACCCAGTCCGTGATAATCAGCTCAACTCCACACAAATTGCACACAAATTCGTAATAAGAGGAAAAGAAAGTTTACTAAGTAGGAGAATGTGCTACATTTCTTTCCCTAATAAAAAAAAGTAAAGTTGGTCAAAATCGATATTTGTTTTGTAATTGAAATTTCACGCATAATTCATAATAAAATATAGAATGTTCAAAAAGTTCATATAATTTTTTTTTTCAGATTATCAATTACATCAAGTTCACTTTCTTAAATAAATAGATTCAGTTTAAACAAAATCTAATTTTAATTAAAAATTAATGTAAGTATTCAATTTATAACAATAATATAATTTAATACAAAAATAAAATTTACAATCCATATTAAAATCTTATAAATTAACAATAATAATAATAATAATATCCTCAATTACTACCAGAGAAATAATGTTTATAGAAAACATTGCAATACATATCAACAACATCAATTTTATTTTTTTTTTAGATAAAAGAATAAATAAAACTTTAACTCCTTCTTGTTATATTTTAACAGTTCAATACTAAAATAATTTTTTAATAATATTAAAATAGTAAATAATATTTATAATATTTGTTCAATCATGATAGAAAAAAAAAATACTTCCTTTACACTATTAAAGTGTTAAATTTTAGAAAACTGTTATATTAAATGAGGATATTTTAGTTTAGAAATAAAATAATTCATATTTTTAATGAACTTTCAAGAGAACTAAAACAATTACACCCATAACTAAAATAATACAACACTAAAGAATTAATAATCTTCAAAAGAATTAATTGAAATTATACCCATAAATAATATTATTTAATATTTGAAATTTAATGTGCACAAAAAGGTAGCACCATATATATAGATATAAATGTACACAGAAACATTCAGCAGCCGAGTAATGACAAAGTCATCAACTCTCAACTTACAATCTTAGCCTTAAAAAAAAATAAAAAAATAAAAAAATAAAAAGTACTGAGTTTCTCCACTTCCTGTTGGTTCACACGAAATTCTAACCAGGTACGAAACTCACTCTAGTTCGAACCAGTCTTCTAGATTGCATTGTTCAAACTAACACTTTCGTATCAGATTCGTGACAGTTTTTGTTTTCATTTTTCTTTAACACTGTCGTCAGATCTAGTTTCAGTTCGGTGACATAAATTAAACTCTGGATATATGTGAATCTTTATTACAAACTTTTTCCTTTATTTACAATTCTATTTCTCTCATCATCCTATTTTCCTACCTAGATATTTTGAACAAGATCTGTCTGTGATTGTTTTGAACAGGATTGTCTCGAACATAAACAACTTGCGGTGAATTGAAGTGTTTTGAAATAAGATTGTCTTGAACAAGACAAGATTGTCTTGTTAGAACCAGAAAAAAAAAAAAAAAAAAAAAAAAAAAAAAAAAAAAAAAAAAAAAAAAAAAAAAAAA
>Ga0099825_1005614_pt1 | contig 16033 bp, 9 predicted proteins | sample SiratroredBW_FD_76838 | JGI IMG/M metagenome (GOLD analysis project Ga0099825, IMG submission 76838) | Root nodule microbial communities of legume samples collected from California, USA - Siratro red BW | ecosystem: Host-associated > Plants > Roots > Nodule | place: USA: California | collected...
TAACATGCTTTCATGTGCAGGGTGCTTCCTTCTCCCTTATCCTTCACCACACTCTGAATTTGGTAAGGGATTCACACATTCATTCATTAAATTAAACAATACCTTTTTTCCTTTTAAAAATGAAAAGCTGAGTCTGATATATTTAAAAAAAAAAATTTAAAAATTAGTGAATTTATCTTTTATAAAAAAAAAAAAAAAACAAACTTTGGAGCAACTTTTTAAAACCAAGTTGCACACCTAATCTTTCTTTTATTTTAGTCTCTCTTTGTACCCACCATTGATACATGAGCTCCACAAAAAGAAAGAGCATTGGTTCCAGAAATATTAACTCCCTCCAACAGTAGAAAGAAATGCAGTCAAAGTTAAGAAAATATTACCCTGTTTCATTGAATGTTTTCGATCAACACTTATAAAGTGAAATTTATTATAATATATATATATATATATATGTGTGTGTGTGTACTTATGAAGCATTGTTTTATTTATTTAAAATTATTCATAAAAATAATTTATTTTTAACACTGTTATTTTAATTTTTAATGTAATAAATTATCTGGAATAAATTAGGAAATAAAATTGATAATTACTAAATCATGCATATACTTATCAAGCATTGTTTGTAATTAATCATAAAAATAATTTATTTTCTGACAATGCTATTCTAACTTTCAATATAATAAATTATTTCAAAAATTAAAATATGAAAACTGATAATTACATAAAATACATATAATTATGGAATCTAAAAGTTACAGGAAATTAGTAATTATTTGCAATTATATATAATTATTTGGAATAATATAGCAATTAATTTTGTGAAACTGTTTTAATAAGAATAATTAACTTATAGATTTTAAAATGCAATTTAAGTGTCTGGCCATTTGAATAATTTGACAGAGACATTTTCAATTTGTCACTCTTCATTGAAGGTGTATAATTTATTGTGATTAAAGCATAATTGTGTGGACTTCAATTAGATTTGAACAATATATATCCCTCGATTAAACAAAGGGCAAATTATTTGTTTCTATTATTTTAAAATAAATTATTTTTTAAAATATTTGACAAGTTTTTTAATATATATTTTTAATCTTCTCATTTTAAAAAAGTAAATTCTATATTCTTCCTAAATAAATTATTTAAAATAAAACCAAAGCACAAGTTTAATTATTATTTTATATCTTTATGTGAAAAGTCATTATTATTTGTTGTGCTCTTAAAATGAATATATAGATAGTTTTAGTATTTAAATGGTTTATTTTCATTTTTTTTAATTTCAAAATGTAATTGAGGTAACAACGGAATATGAGATGTGTACTATATCAAATGGGGGATACCTTTATATATTGTTACATAATTTTTTCAAAATTTAAAAACATAGTTAAGGGTCAAAGGAATTTCAATTGTGGATACCAATGGGAAAATCTCCTTTATAAATTATTATAGATTATATAAAATGAATAATTTTTTATTTTACATAATTTCGTAACTTATAACTCAATGTTTGTTTGGCAAAACTAATTTATAAGTTAACTAGTAGTTAATTAGTTAATCGTAAACTATTAAATTATAAATGTTTCGAAAACTGATTACTAAATTAGTTTATAAATGTAAAATGACATAAAAAGTTATATAAACTTTATTTATAAATAAAATTTGTGTTTTTAAACAAAAATATATATGATTTTTTTTTCTTCTTCTTGTTATATGCTTTTTGTTCAGATTACTTTTAACAGACAAACTTATAAAGTTGGAATTCTTTTATTTCATTGATTTCTTACACTGTGATTTGCACTTTTCTTGGACAAATATTCTACCTCCTGTTACTGTCTATCATAATGAAAATTTAATGATAACGTTTGAAACTTAGTCATACTTGTATTATACATTGTCTAATATATGTTTTAATGGATTTGTGTGAAAATGTTTGTAAAAAATTAATGTAATGAAAACTCTTTTTGGAAATGTTTATATTTTAAATTTTATAGTTTTAAGTATTATAAAAAAAAGGAGAATGTTAGAAAGAACTTCTTAGTTCCTAAATTCTTTTAATTAAGTTTTTCTTATAAGAAAGTGTAATACATAAAAGTGCTCCTAAATTTTTTAATTAAGTATTTTTATAATAAAGTGTAATACATAAAAATGTTTTGTATGTTAACATATAATATAAGTGTTTTATTTGTTATTAGACGTAAAGAACATTATACACCTATGTTTATCAATGTTTATTTTATTATATATATATATATATATATATATATTATCTTACATTGGGATAACAAGAAAATTTATTTATATTAAAGACTTTCTGAATAATGCATCAGAGTTGTTTCACATAAATAATTAGTTTTCTTCAAAAAAGACTTAATGCTATACAAATACCACCGTCCTCCTACAACTATGTTTTTTACTTTGGATAAACATTATTCTACATAGCCATGATCAATTATAAATTATGTCATATCATATATTTAAAGTAAATGTTGTTTGAAGAAGAGATATGTAATAATTAGAAAAGATTTTCAACAATTTTTCTTTTAATCTTTTTAAATAGAAAGGTTAATGACAACAAAATAAATGATACTTTTACAATCTAGCCTTGAAAAATTTGAACACTATATGTGTTCATTAAGTAACCTAAAATATTAAACTTTATTTGTATTTGTTAAAGATATTGTTCCTATTCTAATGAGTGAAATTGTGATTTTTTATATCATTATTTTTATAATCAATTTATTTAGTTATGAGTAGTTTACATTTCAAATAAATTTTAAATTTTTTAGTCAAAGCCACTAAAGTCTAAATAACACTTATTTATTTAGTTAGGAGTAAATAAGATTAAAACAATATTCAATATAATTTACAGTTACAAAAATATTTTGATAATAACTTATTAAGTTAAAACTGCGTTTCACAATATATTGTCATATTAAAAAGCTACAAAATAAATTAATAGAACATTCAACCCTTACTTCTTATATATTTTATCTATTTTCACATTAGTTAATCTCCATATTTAATATTTAGACCAACATCGCGAACAAATTTATAAAACTAATATTAATATCTCAACTTATACAATAGCTAAACAAAAACATTCTTCAATATATTGAAATACATAACTTAATTTTAAATTATGAAAAATAGTTTCTCAGTTATCCACCTTATCAATAATTCTCAGGCTACATTTAAATTTCAGTCCTTTTTTATTTTTTATTTGAAATTTTGATATTTTCAATAGTTGTAATCTTTAATTCACATGATCTTTTTACATGTTAAGTAATTAATTTTTGTTACGACATCTTAGATAAATATGCAAGGTCCAAGAATCAACTAAATAAAAATAAAAAAATTGAATCAATTTGTGAATTTCCTAAATCTAAAAAAAAACAAACACATTAAAAAAAGAAAGAGGCATAGAAAGTAGAGTAGATTTTGGTTGGAATTGGTTTGGGCCAAGGTTTTTGGACCCAATACCTATAAACTCATAGCCACTCAAATTTCTTGAATTTTCTCTTACATTCCTCTCTGAAGCTCTGTTAATTGGTGTTCTGTATCTGAACTCAGCGATGAGTGCATCTGCTACTCCGTCGGCCCCACAAATCCGCTCTCTCTTCCGCTCCCTCCTACGCGTCGCGCGAGATTTCCCCGATTACAACATCAGGGAATACACCAAACGACGCACCATCGATGCGTTTCGGGAAAACGCCTCTCTCTCCGACCCCTCTTCAATTTCCTCCGCCTATTCCCACGGAAAGTCTCAGCTTGCCGTCGCCAAACGACAGGCCGTCGTGTACTCTCTCTATGCCCCTCCCCTCCGCAGCGTCATGGACCAGCAAGTCCCTTTCCAGTAACGGTAATCTCTAGCATCACAGGGTTTAGGGTTTATGCCGCTTTGTGACGCCAATTTGTTACTTGCTGTATTAGTTGGTAATAATTTGTATTAGTATTAATTCAGGTTCTGAGAACTAATCGGAGACTTGAGTTTGGAAGTGAAGGTCCTTTCAGGTCTCAACCTGGAATCGGTCTTTGATTTCCTGCAGTCATTTTTTTGGGACAATTTTATGCATATTTTTTAAAATTTGAGTGGTGCTTTCTTATAATAAATGGAAAACCGTTTTCTAGGGTTTAGAAAGGATGATTTAGTTGGTTTACCTGTAAATTTGATGATTTTTTGTTTGATGGTGATATCAATTTGGTGAAGCGCTTCATTGTTAGCATTGCAATGTCTTCTCTTGCGTAATTATTAGCTACTCCTGTGATTTCTACAAGCTCTTCCTTTTGGGATTTCACGAAATGTGGGCTAAATTTGTTAAAACTCAAATTGCAAATTAAAATTGTTGGCTTTAGAAAAACAAAACTTTTAAGAAAATTTGTTTAGATCATTTTTTGGATAAGTTCAACTTTAGCACCCCTAGTCAAAATGTGCAAGGGGGACAGAGTTCTCTGAGGTAATGAGTGATTATGAGCTTGTTTGGATAGAGAACTAGAAGTGTTTTTTCTGCATTGGAAAAAAGTTTGTATTTACAGTATGGAACTTCTAAGAAGTATTTCTAACTTGTATCAAAACAGGTACAATGTGTTAGCGGGTATTGTTGTAGGAGATATCAAACCAATAACAATGGGAAATGGAGGTGTTATGATAGAACAGACGGTCGAAAGAATAGACAATGGATCTTCAATTTCGAAACATTGTAAAATATTTTAGTCATGAATTTAGATGCAACCTTGTGTCTATTTTTAGACATGGTTACTAAGCAGAGGATTGATGAAACCGTTGCTAAGCGGTGATAATTTTAGAATGACAGTGAACTTCACTTCCATTGAACTGTATAACAAGGAATCAATGGCTTGAAAGAGACAGCATCTATCCTCCAAAATTGTGCACAATGCATAAAGACACGCTTATGACAAAAAATAGATGGTCAAATTCGTAAATCTTTACTTAATAACTCTGCTTCTTCCAATTTGTTTTATTTTCTTTCACAACCTGGAGTTCCGATTTTGAAGACAATATGAGAAGAACGATATTGTTTCCTTTTCATTTCCTTCATTTTTTATCCCATCACTAGCCTGATCTATTATTTTCTCTATATTTTTCTTATTATTTTTTCCTTTCTCTCAATTCACTCCAAAATGGGGTCCTTTAAATTTATCGTGTTACTGGGGTTCATGAATACATATCAAAATATCTCACGACATACTAATCGGTCACGCTATATTTCATGATAAAGTCATTCTTCAATTTTACTCAGGTTGGACAAGCTTTCTCTTGTTATTTTTCTGGTCGTTTTATTTCTTTTTCTCAAGACCACTGTTGAACCCTACATTTAGAGTTAAATCAGAAATCGCGGTTTGCTTAACAATCATTATTTCTGTGTATAAAAGTTTTGGTGGGTAAACTGATTAGCTCACTGACGTCGGCATTCAGGTATATGATGCAAATAATGATCAAAAGATACGAACCAAAGTATATCGTTAATAAAGCCTATTGGTTTGATCCATCATGAAATTATGGGTTTTCTTCAATAAGACAATTAACCATATTTATGGCAATTTCGGGCTACTGTTAAAAGCTACATTTAACCAATCCAGTTTGGAACTCCTGATTTGCTAATCCTTTTCCTTGTCTACAACATTCAATATGCTACCAAATTCAAATCATTGTTTAGCAAGTGCATAATAGTTTAAGAAAGAGATAAAATATAGTGAATGACTCGGATCTTTACTGTACAAATATGATGCTGTAGAGGCAGCAAATATTTCCGGCTCTCAATTTCGTGCTAGTTAGCCCAATACCTTTCTCTCTAATTCCGAACAGAGTTTAATCAATCATGCATGCAAAAGAATGAAAAAATTTCTCCCTTAGTCGAGCAACCAACCCCCGCACGAGATTTCTATCATAGATGATGACATCATACATGTTAAACACTCCAACTTATTAGAGTTGAGTACATTGACAGAGCTTCTCCACGTACTCCTTTTAGCTCTCATATAACTTATTTAATTTTTAACTTACACAAACTAATAAATTGATTTTAACTTTCAAAAAAAGGTCAAATTCATTTTTTTCGTATTTTTCTCCGCAAAAAATGTCCAAACAAATGCTTAATAGCATATTTTTTAAATCCACAATTATCCTTTTGTTCTCATGTACCAAAATAGTGCAGTGCATGTTGGGAGATTTGTAGAGTTGACAGTATACCTTCTGTTTCACGACTGCTTGAAGTCAATCAGCCGGAAGGTAACATGTCTCCTACTACCAAGGTTGAGAAAACAAGTGACACTGCTTCAGATAGTGTTGGAAAGGGCTGATAGCCCGAATGCAGCAAACAACAATTGAAGTCGAACATTTCAAGTCCATTACAGCACCAGTGACCAGTTAGACACACAAATGAGCTCTACCAATCTGAAATCCAATAAAAAAACTCCTAGATTACAATTAAACAATACAAATAGAGCGAAAACTCAGTCTTAAATGATTCATGTCATGGCCCTTCACGTCAAAATTTTCACACCTTTACTCTTCTTCACACCACTTCTGTTTTCCATCTTAAGTGGCAAAGGAGCAGAGAACAAGAGCTTTTCTTGGTGCTCATGAAGCTGCTCTTTCACTGCATTTCTTCCCTCATTTTCCAGAACCATTCTACTGCTCCTCTCACCATCATCACTGCTTCCCGGCGATCCTCCACCCTCCACCACCAACACTTCCTCCTCATCATCACCACCCTGATACGAATCTACACCATCATCTTCAACTGCACCACTCACATTATCCAAAACCTCTCCTTGCTCGTCTCTAGATGAACAGCTTCGATCGGGATATCTTACACCCCTACTATAAACATCACAAATATTGGCAAACCTCACACTCTTCTTCACTCCAGGTTGAACTCCTTGCTTACGAAGGAAGACACCATTTTTGTTTGGGGAAACCTCACTACTTCCACCAATCAAAACATTGGTCACCCCATCATCATGAACGCCCTCCTCAGACTCAGAATCTTCTTCATCTTCTTCATCATTAGCAGAAACCTTGCACAATCTACTAAGCTTCTCAACCCTATCCCTCAAATTATGCAACAGCTTCCTCCTTTCGTCATCACCTGCATTTCTCGGTGTTTGAACTTTCTTACCAGACCTCACAGACCTTGCTTCTTTAACACAAAACACGTGTTTTCTCAAAGCAACCTCTTCAATTGAGTCCAAAAACCGAACCACATCTCTGCTGATCGACCTTTTCCCATCTACAATCATCGGATCACAACCCTAAAATCAAAATTGAAACTTTTAAGGTTTTTTTGGGGCTAAAGAGCACAGGTACAGATCTCAGATACTCAAAAAGTGTTATAGAAAGTACTTACAGATTGCACACCAACAAAATCTTAACATTCCTAAAGTAATTGAAACTCATTTCCTTCACGGATAGGATTCTGATCCTTACCCACTTAACCAACTTTAGCAATTTTTTTTCTACTCTTTATTGAAAAGCAATAAATTCAAAAAGATAATTCCCATGATTAGATTACCTCAATTGAATCGAGTTCGAGGAGCAAGTTCATGGCTTTGAGAGAAAGGGCTGCGAAATCGACATGGGCATGGTTGGAACAAGAGGATTTGAGAGCGTTGAAGGTGGATTTGATGGAAGCGAGGTGTTTGAGTTGGGTTAGGGTTCTTGATCTGCGAACAAGGAAGGAGCGAAAATGGGTTTGGATGACGCTGGCGGCGGCGTGGCGGAGGGAGTGGCGAGTGTAGTGGTTGAGAGAGGACTCGAGGGATTCGATGCGTTGAAGGAGAGATGAGATGGCGGAATGGGTTTGGTGTTGGTGTTGAAGGTGGTGGTTTTGGGTGGGGAGGTTGAGGTTGTGGCGAGTGTAAGATTTGGTGAAGTTTTGTTGGGAGGGAAGAATAGGGTGAGGTTGGGGTTGAGAGAGGAGGGATGCAATGGGGTGTAGAAGGTGGTGTTGGGGTGTGCAACAGGTGTTAGGAGGGTTGTGGTAGCAGCAGCATTGGGTAGTGGTGGTGGTGGTGACGGTGGGAGGAGGAGGAGGAGTTTGGTGGTGGTGGTGACAGTGGCAGTGAGAGGCCATTCCGAGGGAAGAAGGGTTTTGGTCTTGTGCAGTACTTGAGCAGTTCAAAGGGTATTTAAGAGACTGTAATGAATTCCTTTACCATTTGTGAAAGTTCTCCTCTGATCAGATATTTATTTTCTTTTAGTAAAAGAATTTATGATGAAAATATTTTGATTGTTTGTTTATCTTGTAAACTTTAATGTTGAGATTTTTTTTATATTTTTAATTATTACGTACATTATATCTAATAATGCTCAGGGGTTTAAACAATTGACATAATGTTTGTTTAGTTTAATGTAGAGGAAAAAGATAATAGAGTAAGAGGAAAAAGAAATACTTGAGAAATGAATGAGAATAGAAATGAAATTTTATTTTAAAAATGTAAAATGAAATTTTATTTTAAAAATGTAAAATAAAGCAATCATGATTAATAATGTGTTTTCATTTTTCAAATACAATGTGGTAATAAAAAATTTAGTTATGTATTTTTAATTCTGCACTTGAAAATAAAATTAATTATGTTTATAGTATAATTGATAAGGATGCATTCTCTTTTTATTTTTTATGGTTTTCTTTTTTTTCTCTTTGTAAAAGTTTTTTTAATTAATTTCTTTATTTATTTTCATTCAATTAAATTATCATTATTTTTCTTTTTTTTTTCTCTTTTATTTTTTCATTTTCCATTTTTATTTTCATCCAAATTCGGTGATATATATATATAACTTTATTTTCATATCAACTTTATTTTTTCATAATTCGTATCAATTCATTAAGCGAAACAACGTAATTTTGTTAGTTGAATGTTGTATAAGTTGGAAGAGAGGGAAAAAGATGAAAGAGACCGATAATAATGAAAAAAAAAATGTGTAGAAAAATATTGATTTAGTTAAGTTAATTTGAGTTTGTTTGTAATAAAAGTTGAAACAATATTATGTGAGTTGTTTTTTCTTTGTCAAATATTATTTTGTTACAATGACAATTTTATTAGATACCTAAGAAAAAGATTAAGTCTTACAACCATGTTGTTGAATTAAGTATTTATTAATAAAGAATAAGTTATAATTGATAGTAAAAGCAAAAGTCTTTTCTACTTAAGTTTAGTATTATAAATATTAAATAGTTTAGTAATCTAAACGTTAAAATTCAACTGTGACTTAGTTTACTTATTCTTTTTCACAAAATAATTTATGTTATTTATAACATATTTTGCCAAAAATTTGTGACTTTGAATCCTTCTTTATGGATGTACTAAAGAACTAAGTGCATTCTTCTAATTCAAATTTGATTGGAATTGATAAGATAACGCTGTAAATAAATTTGTGATGAGTTTTGTTTTTCATGTTAAGTATGGTGAAAAATAAAATGTGTTTTTAAGTTAAATATGGTTAAAAACAAAATGTATTATAATTGATTCTATCATATTGTTTTGATTTTTTTTTTTCTTTACATCAACAACTAGAAAGCAATGATGTGAGACCATTGTTACTTGAAGATAATTGATTATAAAAAATTTAAAATATTTGATTGACATTTTGATTTTGAAAGCTTTAAAACATTTAATTGAAATTTTGGTTTGGTCGTGCATAGGTTAAACAATGTATAATTAGAAAAATAGTTTTGAATTGTTATACGTGAAGTTGAAATTATAAATAAAGACTTAATGTTCGGTAGAAAAAGAAAACTAAAGAAAACAAATTATCCCTTATAGTTAACATGCAACGAAAACTTCTGTAAAATTATTATTTTGTTAAATATGTGTCGTTTATATGATGTATAAAAAAAAACATATTATCAATTAAAAACTATAATCAACGGTGTAATATTCATTTCATAATCATTTTTACTTTTTTTTTCTTATTTTCTTTCCAATCAAACAAGTATTCATTCAAATTTCCTATTTATTATTTTTCTTTGTATTCTATTCACTTTTTTTTTTTTTTAAATAACCTCATTTTTAGTTCATTTCTAACTTGTTTCTTTTCTATTATTTTTCCTTTTCACTCCTTCGCTTACTTTCATACCATATTGACAAAGGTTAAAAAAGACACATCTCTTTTTAACGACATTAGCTCCTATGGTATCCATATTATGTCTTGGCTTTATAACCATAGCATAGATATGGTCCCAATATACAAATATAAGCCCTAACACCAAGAAACAATATAGGTTTATCAATATAAAGATTCAATGTAATAGAGTTAGATACTTAGGGGTGCATTCAATTGAAATTTCAAAAAACATTTAAAGATTCTTTTATAAAAAATTGTGATATTTAATTAAGATTATCAAGACTTTTAAGTACTAAAAAAACTTACTGAATTCAATTAAGATTATCAAGATTTTTAAATACTAAAGAAATCTTATGAATTCAATTAAGATTATCAATATTTTTTCTCGAAGTTAAAAAAGTATAATGGCATTCAATTGAGGTAAAAGACTAAAAAGATAATCCTTTAGTATTTAAAATAATATAAATTTTAATGAATTATTGATTTGATTGGATTTTTATAGAGTTAATGTAAATTTTTTACCTAATGTGTAAATATGCGTGGGTAATGTGAAGTATTATTAAGATGGTGTCACTGGTGGCAAAGTTGGTGTCTAAAGTGTTTAGGAATGTGGTCGTGTGACTCCATAATCGAGGATGGCAAAGTTTGTGGACGCCACATGATGCAATAATTTTCAGTGTGCCCACGCTACTATACGTATTCCCTCCGAGTTTAATCCCTGTAAAAAACGAGAAAAAAAATATAAATTATAAAGTAGTTTTTTACTTTAAATATGTAATTCATAAATTTGGACTTTAACAATAATTTGATTAAAAGACTCTATTATCGTTTCTCTTGTTAAATTTGGACCCATGTAAAACCCTCAAAATTAAAAATAAACGAGTTATTGAAATGAAAATGGCCTGAAAATGATTTTTTTAAATTTCATCAATAGTCTTCAATATGACTCCTACGAATGGAGGTGTTCTAACTGAAGCTTATCTAGTTCATGCCTAAATACAGCAGGGCAAAGGGATTAAAAGATGAAAGAAAAAAGAAAATAATTTTTCTTAACGCTTTTTCACATATCCTATTGATAGTTTATTTTAATTTTTGATTGATTTCAAAAAGGTTTAAGATCAAAGCAATCTATTAGTGATCGAAAATGATATTTTAAAAGTGAGTTCAGAAAAATTGTTTTCATTTAAACAATAAAGTGAAATTATTTTTGAACTGTAAACATGAGTTTATTTTGAAACCCAAAACCAATTATTTAAAAAAATATCAGTATGGAGAGATAAGGTGAAGTAAAATGGATTCATTTTTCATGTTCCAATAAAGCAGCTCAGCGTTGCTTCAGGATTTCCATGTTTTTATGTGGATTTTGGCAGATCAGGAAAAAATGAAATGGACTAAATTGGGAAACCTTTGCAGAGACTTTCTTGGTCTCACCTTAGTTTATATGATAAAGGCTACTAATTTAGATCACAATACCTATTAAAAATACCTGTGAGCATGCAAGATTATATATATGTTCTTGCAGAGATGGTGTGATGCACCTCAAGTTCTGATATGCTAAAACAATCTAAAAGTGTATATACTCACCCAAGTTCATATCTAAACTAAAATTTGAGGAATGGATATTCTATTGAAATGCAGAATGAAGGCGCCAAAACAAGTTATATTCCTAAATAAGGGGAGAATTCAACTGGCATAGGACTATGTATGATGAAATGGTTTCTTCAGCATAGCAGCATGCTTTTGTCCATTAAGATGAAATTTATAGACTGTCTCACTATTACACACCACATTACATATAGCACATATCTTAACTGCTTCGGCTGCTGCCCCACCATCAAGAACCTTCTTTTTCTTTTTCTCCAAGTCTGCAACAGTTTCAACTCTTTTTCTCTTAATCTTGTTTCCACTGGTTGATTTGCTGTTGTCCTCTGGTAACTGGGGTCCTATTGCAGGATTAGATGACCCAGATGGTTGAACTTGGGTTGGATTCAATGATTCTCTTAGTTTTTCCAAGTTCTTCTTGTGCTTCTTTCCAAATTTATGTTGGTCCAGCACTTCCTTTCCGGTACATTCTATCTTGCAAACTTCACAATATGCAGGTTGCACAACCTTAGTTTTAGCTTTCTTTTGTTTTTTATTCATTATTCCATTGCCATGAAGTTGAGCTGCAGTATTTGCCCACCACATGGAGATAGGATCTACCATAGCCAACTGTTCTGAGCCATTGGATGGTATAGAGATGCCCTGCACGGTTGCATGTATTTATGTATTTATTTCCAAATCTAGATAATAACAGTGCAATTAAAAAAATGAATGGAGAATCCAGAATTGCATACAGCCAATAACAAACTTCAACATGCTATTCAAATCCTTAACCAAGCAGTCTCAAAAACAACAATATAGAGAATGTGTATTAGATTAGTAAGAGTATGCTATACTCAGAGGAACATATAATCCTGAATGGATCAGAAGATTAAGTTTACATAAAACAATGTTGACTATCTACATGTTAATTCCTCTCATACTCATCCATGATTCTATATATGTCCAAAGTCATTTCAGTACTGAAATATAAAACCATTGTATAATCTGCAATGTAGCTATGGTTAATAGTGTAGATTTTAATAATACATGAACTTCTAATCTAATTGAATAAAAATGTGAAGATATATACTAAGCATGTCTAAGCATCCAGATGACCAACTCTATAGATTCAAAATATTAACAACATTTTGTTTTCCTACTTCGAATCAAAGAAGAAGAAAACTTGAGGTAAAAAAAAATAGGAAGTAAAAATTTGGGAAGCTCCTTTCAATTGGAATATATATCCACAGATTTTTACATAGATTTCACCTCTATCTCCGAAACAAAATAAAGAGCAAAACTCAGGCATACATCATTGGTAGACACTACCAGCAAAGCAAACCAATCATCACTAACAACAAATCAATCTCCTACAATACTTCAACTAGCTGCCACTAGACAAGAACATGATCATTTTTATTTTAAGTCAACTGCTTCATTAAACCAATTGGAATATAAACCAGCAAAGCTATAAAAAACTGCCAGTCACAACAATTTCAGCTGCAACAGCAAGGACACAGGAGTCTCCAATATAGTAGGCCCGAATCTGACTACAATTTCCCACAATGTGAAGGATCTAAACAAAACTAACACAGTGACTGTAATTTAAAACCTTGTTTACAAGAGACCAATAATTGTCAACCAACATCATAAGCATAGCTCTACGCTCTACCCTCTACCCTTACAACCAGAAAACAGCATAAACCAGTCACAAATATAAAAGGAATCAAACTAATGCATACACATTATCCAAATCCACCTTTCCCTCTAATAAAATCAAAACTTTAGTCAAAAGCTTAGAAAGAAACAAGCACTTACAGGTGCATAGACAGTTGGGTCAGAACCAAATTGTCTAACAGCCTCTCTGGCAGCCCAGTTCTGGTCCAAATAGTACCCGGAAGATGGAGCAGACGAGTTGGAATCAGACCCAACATGGGTCTGAGGATAGATCAAACTGGGAATGGGAACAGATTCATGATCCGAGTACATAATAGGGTTCAACCGCGGGAGAGGATCAACACCAGGAGGGTTGAGGGGAAGAGAGGAAGAGGAGTTAGGGTTTTGAGGATAAGAGGGGTAATGGGTAGTCTGAGAAGGTGGAGGAGCATAGGAGGAGGAAGGTTGGGGGAAAGAGATGAGTGGGGTATCAGTTTGCAGCGACTCAGACCAATTGCCGTATTCCATGGCTAAGCTTTTTTGAGAGGCATGGAGAGAAAAAAATGAAATGAAATGATGATGATGGATATGGAGAAGAAAGAGAAGATCTTATATTGTACAAGGGAATTATACTTTAAGATCATCATCTAATTGGATTACACTAATTCAAAAAATTATTTTACAAGATTCACAAAATTACTTCATGTTTCTTAGTAAGTTAATCTTCTATTGTTTTTTTAAACACTTTTAATTGGTTAATATTTTTTATCCAAAATTAATAATAATAACAATTTTTATTCATAATTAGTGAAACCACATGAATTTTCCTATCTATGTATTCACGTTTTTATTTCATTAAAAATATGTAATTTATTATTTTTACTTGTATAAGTAATTAATTACAAAAAAATAATATAATTTTATAAAATGGTTATGCAGCAATTATTTTTAAAAATAAAAATTCTTTAATTATTTTAAATTATTTATTTATTAAATGAATAAATAAATTATTTTTTATTTAGTGATATTTTTTATTATTTATTTTTTTATTAAAATATAAAATTGTTAATTAAAAAAACTATCAAATAACCTATCTTTATGACATTTTTAGTACATTAAAATATATATAGTTTATTAATTTTGTAATTAATTAATTAACAAATAAAAATTAATATAATTTAATATATATATATATATAATTTTATAAAAAAAGTAACATTCAAACATTATATAGGTATTATTTAAAAAAAGTTATCTAGTTATTACAGAAACGCAGGTGCTTATGCACATATATATAATTTTTTCTTATGATGACAAAACATAAAAAGTTTATTATTATAAATAGTGTTAAAAAAATATCATTAAATTATACAAAAATTATAAAAAATAATTACATGAGTAAATATTTTCTATAATTTTATTGTATATAGTTTTTCTATATTGCGGAAATTATTTTTTTATTGTGAGTTTAGTAGTTATTTGAATTTAAATGTATAGTTACTTAAAATTTAAAATGATAAAAATTTGGGTATATCATAAAAGTTATTAAAAGAGAATCTCCTATTAATGTTATAGATTTTAAAATAAAAAGTAATTATTCAATTATTTATTTTATTAAATAAATAAATTATTTTGAGTGAAATTGTTTGATTAGAAATGGTGTATTATCTTTATATAATGGTATAAATGGTAACATTTGTAAACATATTACTTTATTTTATTTTTAGTGATATTTTAAAGTGATAATATAAAGCTTATGTAATAAATAAAATTATATAAAATAATATATATATATATATATATATAACTATAGAATAAAATAATACAAAATATGAACACAAATACAATAATATCAAAATAAAAAATAATTATCATAAATATTTTTTAAAATATCAATTAATTATGCTAGAATCAGTCAAGTAAGTATTGATAAGATCTTAATTTAAGAATGAAAAGCAATAAGTTGAAAGAAAAACACTAATTATTAAAAGGACAATGTTAATCCCTTAATTAATAATTTTTTAAAATGAATTAACTTAAACAATATATTTTAGTAATTATGGGATATGGGATATATGAAATTGTCAAACTATTACTCATAGTATAAAAGTCAAAGTTTGGAGAATTTAAACGTGTCTAATACAAATAATTGAATTTAATATAATCTTTGAGTTTTTTTTTTATTATTAAATCCACTATTAAAGGAGTCGTATTTAAAAAGTGTAAGAATAGTGATGGGAATGAAATAAGAAGAAAGGGACAAGGGAATAAATAAATAAATAATGATAATAGTTTTATGTTATTTGGTAAGAGAAAAATATAAATAAATAAAAAAATATTATGACATTTTTTTATTAGAAAGAGAAGAGAGTGAATAAAATATAATTAAAAATACTTCTTTTGTTTATGGTACACTAGTTTAAGGTTATTTAATCAATATATTACCTTTTATTTTTTTTTGTTAAAATAGTCTCGCTTCTTTAAAAGAAATTATTTCAACTAAGATAAATAGAGTAATTAATTTGAGTACATATTAGAAAGAAAAATACTAACATTGTAGTGAGAAGTGAGAATATCACTCAAGTTGAAATTTTTTAGAAGATTAAAACATTAAAAATGTACTTGAGGAAAGGAGTAATTAGTTATTTTTTATTGGACAATACTGGGTGTATAACAACTTTTTAAGGAATGATCAAAATATATATATATATA
>Ga0099825_1005617_pt1 | contig 16021 bp, 9 predicted proteins | sample SiratroredBW_FD_76838 | JGI IMG/M metagenome (GOLD analysis project Ga0099825, IMG submission 76838) | Root nodule microbial communities of legume samples collected from California, USA - Siratro red BW | ecosystem: Host-associated > Plants > Roots > Nodule | place: USA: California | collected...
ATTACACATTGTCAATTTTGAACAGATGTGGACGTTTAAGTGGATCGAGCAAAGATCATTGACTGACAGACAAAGAATATCGGTTTGCCCATGTTCACATTCTCATTAACTGCAATGAGGTTAGACCTTTGATGTATTCCTTATTCTGGGCTTTCAGCATGGTCTAATGTTGGAAGCCCTCACGGTACATCACATTCTTCGTCCTCGTATTCATCTATCTCATCTTTGTCCCCTCACTCATCTACTCTGTCCTTGTCCCCCCACTCATCTACTCTGTCCTTGTCCCTCCACTTATCTACTCCATCCTTAGTGACTCCATCATCCAGCCTCCATACATATATTCCATCTTCACTTCACCCCCCGACACTTCACCACCATATTTTGCACATCAGCCTTTGTCATATGCTAGTACAGCTCACTAGGGGTGTCATACTTATTATCCAGCTAGCCCCTCGTCGTCTGTTCTGGCTGGTCATCAAAGTTGGACTGCACCACTCCACCCCACCACAACTCCTTTTATGCAGTCCACTCCTCCTTTTGTACACTCTACTATCCCTCCTTTTGTACAGCACACCCCTCCTCCAATTATACACCCCACCGCTCCCCCTTTTGTGCAACCCATCCCTTCTTCCTTCGTGCAGTCCACTCTTTCCTTTACACAAGTCACCCCTAATCCTATAGTTGACCCCACACCTGGTTGCTCTGTCCATGCTAGTCCTTCAGTACAACCACTAGGTGACGATGGTGACCATGCCACAACTGTTCCTTCCCATCATGAGATGCCTCCTGATGAGGTTCAACATGATCCTAGTGGAAGGGTCATCATCTAACCTCTGGGTAAAGGGTAAGTAATAATTTTTACATTTAATTTCATGATTTGTAAATTGAATGATTAACAAAATGTTTATTTGTATGTTGTTTAGATGGGTACCAAATCATTGCATCAGGTCATCATTCAGAGGACCCTACCATCATTATGATGCCATGACTGAGGAGGATCGACTTAAATGATGGATTGACTTTAAGGTAATTTAATTTAAACATCACATAACACTATAATGAAATAATTGTTATTAACATTATGTTAACTTTTGTTTATAACTGTTTTACAGAGTAGAGTGACATGGGCTCCTTAGGATGAGTGGCAGATCAGGAAGATTTATGAGTCCAAAGTCAGAAAAAGGCTTTCTGACATTTTGACAAAGGCAAGGGCACGTGTCTCATGACCTACATGGATGGGTGAGGAAGCATGGAGTGGACTTTTGAGCTATTGGGATACTCAAAAGTTCAAAGGAAAATCATCTCAAAATAAAATTAATCGGTCTTCAGGTCGGGGTGGAGCTCTGTACTCGTCTGGACGTAAATCACACTTGGACATTGCACTGAGCCTGGTAAGTATTGTTTCGCTAACTCTTTAGTGTAATCAAATATTTTTTTCTAATAAATATTGTTTCTAATTACAAAAGTTTTGCAGGAATGTAAACATGGTTGCCCAATTAAGCCTGATGAACTATTTATGGCCACTCACACCAATAAGAAGGGTGAATGGATTGATACTCGCTCACGCGAGACCTATGTAAGTTTATTCTTACAATTTTTTCCATATTATCTATAATTTATTTTTTTTTTGTAATATGTAATGTTTAAATGTCCAAATGATTGTGTAGGAAAACTACCAGCAGCGCTTAAGGGCCATACAATTAAAAAGTTCATTAGCGAATATGCTCAGATAGATTGAAAGGAAGTTGTTGGAGGGAAGAGAAGAGGTCAAGTTTATGGCATTGCAGACTTGGCTGCTAACTATCGCCAAGGAGTGTCCTCCCTCACTCAACCCTCGTCCTTTGCTTCTGTTGGTAACTTTTCGGTTCAGACTGAATGAAAAGAAGAAATGGCTTGCGAAATCGTTCAAGCAAAGGAACAAGCAAGGAAGGCAGAGGAACAAGCAAAGACGATGCTTCCACTGGTACAAGTCAAGTTCACCCCATTATGCCAAAGAAGATGACCACCACCCTCTCCTAACCTTCACACCCACAGTATGTGAGTTTCATTACCATAAAATATTTTCTTACTTATATATCAAATTTCATTTTTTTAATAATTATTATTGAAATAAATTTTATTTCCATTACAGGTTCTTTCCAACACATGATTTGAAGAAGACTTTTTCTATTATGATATATTTCGTTTTAAGTTTTTATGTCTTTTGTTTTATGTTTTAGTTGAATTGTATTGTAAATATTGATATTTTAAAACATTGTAGTTAGTTACAATTATAATTTTAAATGTCTTTTAAAATTTTATTCTAATTACATTTATATATATTTATGAATGTTGGGATTTTTCTGATTTTCAGGATTGGGATAGTTGATTTATTTTTTGTAATTTTTTTATTTGATTTCAGAATTGCATCGGCCTTTGTGTCAGCCTTACCCACACCACGTCTCTACCAGACTGTGTGGGCTTAGCCCACGCAAGCATGTTAGCAACGACTTGACCCCTGCAACAACCTTCGCCTTTTGCAGCAGCTTGACCCACGTTAACATGCTTGCTTGGGCTAGGCCCACGCAGTCTGGTACAACAGTGGCGTGGGTCTGGCTGATGCAATGTTAAAAAATAGTGGCGATTTTGAGACGGCTTGGCCGTCGCAATTTGCCTCTATTTTTTGGCCGCCCCTAATTTTATGTTGCTTCCATGATTTTAGCACCGTTACGATGTCGTTGTTTAACCAATACATAAGCGTCATTTTTGTCATTTTGTGACGATTTTAGACCGATGCTATATTCAAGTTTTCTTGTAGTGTCAATAACTAATTTCATACAAGACCTATATGCATGTTGAAATTTAATAAATTACATATATTACCTCTTAAATGGGTACATTCATCGATATTCAATATGACCTCATATTCTTGCTTCATAAAGTACTTGAATATGTAAGTTTTCCATTTATTTAAAGAATGCAAGCGAAAAAGATCATTCCAATTTACATAATATAATGACAATGTTATGTTCCATCAGTGACATATCATTCACCCGTAAAACAATTGAGCACAAATCTTTGAAGAATTTACTCAACTTAGCTATAGGCTTCTAAACTTGATTTGCAATACAGTAAAAGCAATACGCAACAACTGCTCCGTAAATATATAACAATTGTAACTTTTCATTCTAATCATCTATTCTTCCTTATTCTATGTTCACACATCTACACAATTTTAAGTCATAACCATCAGGCATTCTCAAGTTAGTAATCCATTTAAACGCAAAATATTTTTGCTCCTTAGATAAAACAAAATTTGCTTTAGGCTTCAAAACTTTTTCATTAGGCAAATGTTGTAGTTCTAACTCTTTTCTCTAACATTATTTTAAATCCATTATTGTCTCAATATCATCTTTGATCTTATCTTTGATGTCCACCACTGTATTAAAAACATTGTCAAACACATTTTCATTACTATGTATCACATCAAGATTATGCCTTAATAGGTTGCAATTCTAATATGGCAACTCCCAAAAAATACTTTGCTTTATCCAATTATGAGCTACACCATAACCATGATATGAAAATTGTACTTCCTCGATTATTTTGAGAAAATAAGTAACTTGTTCCCACACATCATCCTCAGACACATCATTGGAGGTTGAGAATATTCAATTTGATTCTTTAAAAGCACATTCTTATTTGCATGATCAATATGCAATTATTGACTATGACAATCAAACCAAGAAAACTTATGACCATTGTCTAACTAAAAAAACTCTTTGAATTATTCATGCAGTATGGACATGTCAATCTTCTTGATGTTCTCCAACTAGACAACATACCACATGCACGAAAATCATTGTAGTCCAGATTAATGCAACTTTTATGATAAAAATTTGTTTTTTTTGATATGTTATATGTTAACACACCTTCATTCTTCAATAACTTTAACTCTTCTATCAATGGTTGCAAATAGACATCTACTTTTTTCTTTGGATAATCAAAGTTAAAAACATGTATGAAGTAGTCATGCACAATTCTGGTGGTAAATTATAGAGAGTTACAATCACTGGCCAAAATGAATATGGTTTTCCTGATTGACCATATAGTGTGAAACCATCAACACATAACCCTAATCTTACATTTCTTGGTTCATTGTAAAATCAGGAAATGTTTCATCAAAGTGTTCCCATGTTTCTCCATTTGATGGATGACACTTACTTCTTTTTATTTTCATATTTTTCCCTCTATATTTTTTATTTTTTTGTAGCATCAAATGCACGAGTCTATTATAAGCATGCCATCCTTTTTATTAGTTTCTATGTGATCTTGCTTGAGCTTTTCATTTTCTAACCAAAACTTTGAATTTTTATTTTTATTTTAGATATTGCTCATTGATCTTGTTGCAATTAGGAAAAAGATCTTTATAAGAATGATCATTCTCATCATCTTCATCAAACACTAAGCATGATGAGTCTGAGGTTTCAACAAAAGAGTTAAGGTTAGAAATCATCTCATCCGCTATGTTTGTCATCAGACATAGATTAGATTTGCATGTTTTGCGTTTGACTCAAAGTTTGAGTCTTTACATATATCCATCAGACTCTTCTTCTTAAATCTTTAGTTTTCTTTAAGCTTGGGACACTCCTTTTTTATGTGACCTGATTGTCTACACTCATAGCAAATGATCTATAAACTTTCTTCATCGTTCTTTTCTTGATGAAACTTTCTTTTCTTTCGTTGGGAAACTTCTTATTCCGTTGTTTTGTCCATTTTAGCCTCTTCTTAAACTTCTTAGACATAAGAGATATTTCCTAATCAATTAAGTTTTCCAACTAAACCTTGGAAGTATCATTTTATTGCTCTAGAGCTTTCAGAGCTCTAATTTCCTTGCATCTAAGTTGGGTTTGCTTTGAGGTAGGCCTTGCATGTAAACCTTTGTTAGACAATGTTGAGGTCTCCCTTTGGTTACGATGTTGGAGATGCACCTCATGAACTCTCAAGATTCCTATGAGTACATCCCATGTGAGCTTCTTTAGATCTCATACCTCTTGGACAATGGTGGTCTTAGGTTCTCAAACCTTTGGCATGTTATAGAGAAACTTTATCCTAAAGCTTCTAACCTGTTTAGAAGAACCTGCAATCTTCCACACATGTCATCAATCATTTCACCATCTTTCATGATGAAAGACTCGTACTGACACGTAAGGGTGACAACTTTCTTCAGTTGGACATCCTCATTGCCTTTAGAGTTGATTTTCAAGGAGTTCTAAATTTCCTTGACGATCTTTAACCTGCAAACTTTTTTACATTTACTCTTAGTTTAAACACATATTAGAGTATACCTTGCTTTGTTGTTCAGTTGCACTTAATCAAACTTGTCTTTCATCTAGTATTCCTCTAGAGTTGTGATGATGATGATATCACCTCTTGTGATGATTGTCCATGGTTGATAATATGTGAACTTTGTGTATATCCATGCAATCTTTCCAGTAGGGTAGTCTTCCCCTAAGAATGTTAGCGAAATTATGATGGAAGCTCCCTCGGCAATGACATGCCTTTCTATACCAACCATGTGTTGTATCTTTGCTCTAGATGGTGTAAGGCGCTTAACACTTAGAGGATGAGCTTTAACAATTGTGAAAGAGGTGAAATACATAAGAATGGAGGGTTGAATTATGTATTTAAAACTTTCAAAATTCAACAATTTATAAATGTGATCAAACGAAATTTTAATTTGATAAAAACATAGTCAAATTTTTTTTCATAAGAGTAGCATTTGATAAAGAACGACAAACACAACTTCAAGTTAATAGATGCACTATCAATATCAAAAGAACTTCTTGAAACTCATTTTAGCAAAACTCTCTTTCTTTGGTTAGTTATGGATTAATAAAATGCAATTCAAAGAGATAAGAGTAAAGATAGATTTACATTAAGTGTTTTTATACAAATTCATCTAAAAATCTATACTACTTTGAGTTCTTAATCAACACAATCAAGTTATATTGGCGGACTATCAGTACAAAATATAATATAAATATTCTTTAGACCCTAACTATTTTTGCATTAGATTACAATAACTGATGATTAAACATAAAATATTATAACGAATCTTGAGTGAACACTAAGTATTTTTAAAATATATAACTACTTTTAACAAAATCATAAATATTTTTTAAATATATAATTATTATTTACTAAATGTTTAAACTTTTAAGTATTCTTTAAATTAAATCACAACTTACTAGGCATTTTGATTTTTAAATGTTTATATAGTAATTTCTAAACTTTTAAGTATTCTTTAAATTAAATCACAACTGACTAGGCATTTTGATTTTTAAATGTTTATATAGTAATTTCTAACCTATATTTTGTAAATTAAAAATGAAACATATAGTATATAATTTTATATATATAGAAATAATATTTGATATATATATATATATATATATATATATATATATATATTTGCAATAGATAGATAATTACTTTTATATATAATATTAATAAAACTTTATTAATTAGTATTATAGGATAAAAGTCTATCTTTCTATTTTTTGAAACTAATGATATTATTAAAAGTATATGGAAACTTAAAAATATTTCTTATATAGCGATTAAACTTTTCAAAGAAATTTTTTAAAAAACAGTTCTATTGACGTATATCATTCACGTTCTTATAAATTTAAGAAACAATTGATTTTTAAAATAAAAATACCAATAATCTGTTTCTCCTTCGTTTTGATTACTTAACTAAAACAAAAACCGAATTAGATCATATCTTGCTATATTTAAATTGAAAACGGAGATGTGATTACGAGCTGGTGCGTGGCCATTGCTTCCGCTATCATCTTCTTCATCTCTTCGTGTTAGGGTTTTCGAAGTTTGACTTTCCCTTCGTTTCTTCTCACTCACTATATTTCTTCATGGTCAATTCATTTCCCAAACCTATAATTAACCTTATCCAACGCAAAACTGCAGTTCCTTCAAAGTTTCTTTAGCTAATTTGCGAAATCCACGCCATTCGACACGCTAGGACACACTGTTCTTTGTGAGAAGCTGAAGATGGCGAGGAAAACGAGTAACTGTGCCATATGCGAAAATTCGAATCAAGCTTCCATTTGTTCTATATGTGTTAACTACAGGTTTTTTTAGTGCAGTTTGTTTTGTTATTGCGTTTTGTGTATTTGATTGGTTGAATTGTTTATTTATTTGATTTTGATGATATTTTTTAGGTTGAATGAGTATAACACTTCCTTGAAGTCGCTGAAAGACCGTCGAGATTCTTTGTACTCAAAATTGAGCGATGTTCTTGTCCGCAAGGTTTGAATTACGGCTTGTCTTGAAATACACTAAATCGCATGATTATTTGAAAATTATTATGATTCTTTCAATTTTATTTTAAATGCATGGAGTGCAACAGAATTTTTAAGCTTAGGGGTATGGGTATATGGAAATGGAAGATGAAAAAAGTAAAATAAATACATCAAGCAATTATAGGAGACCTAAAATTCAATGGTGGCAGTGAAAGGAAGAAATTCCCAGGTGTACCTGATGTATTACCTGTACTATTGCAGTCATATAGGACTTCACTTGCATTGATAGAAACCATTCCTGCCGATGGAATAAGCCCATTTTGGTCTATAGTCGTAGGCCCAAGAATAAGAAGTAGGATTGATTGTTTAGTGATATCTCCGTTTCGGGGTATATCTGTTAGAGTGCGGTTAGCAAAGGAAGAGTATTTGGGGAATGGCTGATTCTTTCAAAGGGGAGTGGGGTCGGTTACATTTTTCCTTTGTAAGAATGTTGGGATTATTCTCAGGATCCGTTTGAGGATATTTGGAGCAGAGAGATTCCTCTCTTGCTTCTCTCTGGAAACTTGCCTTCTTGTCCCTCTATTATGTTATTTTGATTCCCTGAGTGCAGGTACCTTTGATACACATTGTATCATTGGTGCTTTTATTGAGAGAAGCTTGTCCATTTGCATTTGAGTACGATAATGATGTCATAGCCTCTCGGCGTCCTTGAATTTGATCTCATCATTATTAAGTTCACGATGCAGTCTCGTGGAGCCTCCATCATCACTCAATTACATTGATGAGTCGCACTCGTTGAAGCTTGACTACTTAGATGAGTCACACTCATTGAAGCTTGACTCCTTTCTCGACTAAGCTCTCTATTTGGATCATTGTTGACAAGATGTGCACAAAATGACTCAATTCTCATTTCCTATCTGAGGTCTCGAACACAAAATCAACCTCCTTTGATGAAAGTGTGACCGTCAAATGTGTGGACCTTCCTCCTTTGGAGAGGATCCTACGGGATGGCTTGTGAAGGTTGATATCTACTTCTCCATCTAGGATATACGTCCAAGATATTGGTGATGCCCCTGCTCTCAATTACTCTTGTTGTGATGGGTTCTTGTTTTTCAAAGGCAGATAGGTTTACCATGCAAGTTCTACCTTCATTCCCACTCTTTTGAAAGAGTATCATGCAACATTGGTTGGAGGACATTATAGTTTTACTAAGACATGTAAGACTCTTGCTGCCGACTTCTTTTGGAACAGAATGAAACAAGGCATCATAACACATTTGCATGTGTGACATTTATTAGCGTGACGAATATCAGATGATGTCTATTACTGGGTTACTGCAACCTATCCCCATCACCATCCCCAGTGTTATTTGTTCAGATATTTCCCTTGATTTTGTCACGATGCGCATGAATTTGAGGTTATATTGGTGGTTGTAGGCAGATTGTCTAAATACGTTCATTTTTCTTCCCCTAAAGCATCCTTTTATTCTCAGATTTGTTGCAAAAGTGTTCGTTTGTGAGGTAGCTAAATTTTATGATATTCCCAAGTTTATCATTAGTGATAGGGACCCCTTTTTCTTCGGTAGTCTTTGGAGTTAATTTTTTGACCTCCAAGGAACCATGTAGCGTATGAGCATCCTACCATCTGCAAACAGATCGACTAAAGGAAGTGGTGTTGGAAGTATTTTTTGCGTTGCTTTTCCTTTGAGCAACCAGCCAAATGGTACATGTGGCTCTCTTGGGCTGAATTCTAGTATAACACCTCTGCCCGTACGGCTACAAGTTCAATTCTCTTTAAGATTGTTTATGGCTGTTCTCCACCCTTTGTAACCCAGTACCTTCTTGGTTAAACTCCGGTGGACTTGATTGCTGCTGTGTTGATTGCTGGGATGAGGCACTCTAACAATTGAAGTACCATCTCCATCGAGCTTAGCAAACGGTGAAGAATGTTATCAAGCATCAGCCAACATAGTGTCGGTGATTGGGTGTAGTCAAGCTCTGGCCCATTGCGAACATCAATCCCAAATTGCCCACTACAATGAACATTTCAAATTCTAAGGTTGTAGCCGTTGCATACAAGTTGCAGTTCCTCAACCAGGCTGAGATTCACCAATTTTTCATGTGTCTTAGCTGAAACAATCCGTCACCAAGGGATCTCCTTTATCTGCCGTGCCCCTGGTCTTGTATCTGCTGAGGCAGACTTTGCACCACCAGAGGCAGTGTTTTGCTGTGTGAGAAGACTAAAACTCAACCCGTTCTGCTGAATGGCTCATCCTTTGAAGTCACAACCTGTCAAGGAAGCCAGTTGGGAGTTTGCAACAAACATTCGTGCCAAGTTTCCAGGTTTCATCCTTGAGGGCAATGCTAATTCTGTTTGGCAGGGCATTGATAGAAACCATTCCTCTGGGTGGAATAAGCCTGTTGAGGTTTATAGTTGTAGGCCCAAGCATAAGAAGCAGGATTGATTGCATAGTGGTATTTCTGTTTAGTGGTATTTTCTGTTAGAGTTTCGTAAGTAAAAGGAGGGGTATTTGGCGAATGTTTGTTAGAGGGAATTGTGTTGGTTATATTTTCCCTTTGTAAAAATTTTGGGATTATCTTTGGGATGTGTTAGTGGATATTTGGAGCAGTGCTTGAGACAGCTTTGCTCTCTGGAAACTTGTCTTCTGGTCCCTCAATTCTGTTATTTTTATTCTCTGACTGCAAGTACCTCTGATAGGGCATGCACCCTAGATTAAAATTTTATATGTATTCCTGCTCCCAATCTATTATTAAGTTACTTGTAAGTGGTTTAAATAACATGTTTATTTTCTATTGGTTGTGCCTTTTGCTCTGCATGCTTATGTTTATACCTTTTTTCTTTCCCCATGAATCTTAGTGCCTATTCTTTTTGTTGCTTTGTCCGTTGTTGACTTATATGTAGTTTGGAATTTCCCATTAGTGGTTAATGTGCTCTGCTACAACCTTAAATTTGTTCAACGCAGCTTGTGACATTGCTTTTCAATTGTTCTAATTGTTTTGTTCATAATGTTGATAAGGGAAAGGGAGATGACCAAGCAAATTGGAGAGTGCTTCAAAATGAAAAGCTTGCAAGGTTGAAGGAGAAACTTCGTCGCAGTAAGGAACAAGTTACTCAAGGTTAGCAACCTTCGTATACCGATATGAATTTCTATAGATGCAAATTTCACTTTGAACCTAAAATAATGGTTGACGTAACAGGAAGAGCTAAGATAGAGACTGTGTCTGCTGATCTGAAACATAAATATGGGTTACTTGAATCTGCCCTTTCTACGGTACTCCGGTTACTGCTTTTTGATTATACTGTGTCAGTGCTATTTCTATGGTCATATGGGTATTATTTTTCTAGTTTAATTTGAATGTATATGTTGATGCTGGATGATTTTTTTTTTTATTCACAGTTGGAAAAAAATCGAGTGGAACAACTTGAGAAGTTCTACCCCAATCTTATATGCACCCAGAGCCTAGGGCATGTGAGCACTGTTTTTTATGGTTACTTTCAATATTTGGTATTTTGTTTTAGTGCACAGTACTGGTTTTCCAATTAAAACAATATGATATAAAATTAGTATTTAAAACTGATAAGCTTTTCCTTAAGATTCAATCACATGGCAAGGTTAAAGATTAATGTTCGATTGGCGCTTTCCTTCTAAAATCATAGATGGAATATCTGCTGCTTCTCTTGGAAGCTCAAAATTAAACCTTATAAATTTATTTTGCAGGTGGCAATTACCTCTGAGCGTCTTCATAAGCAATCTGTGGTGATTAAACAGATATGCAAGTTGTTCCCACAACGGCGGGTAATATAAACCTATGATGACCAATGTTTTGTTGGTTTAACTCAATGAATATGTGTTTGATTCATTAAGTTCGATATCCTCTTGAGATTGTCAGATATTGTGCTTACTAGGTGGTTGAGTTCATTAAAGTAATCATGTGCATTGTGGATTTGTCATAGATAATTGCTTTGGCGACTCATTATTTGTTCTTCAAACATTTTTCATACCTATACCATCTTGTCACTTTAGGACAATCAGCATCTTCACCACATGGACAAATAGTGTATTTAAGCAGGTTTGGATGAATAGCGGCGGCTATTATATTGCCACGGTTTCTTCACCGGGTGAAGCTGGGAGAGAGAGCATTATTCCTAATTTGACTTTTCTATACATTTTAAAAGTTTGGTTAATTGAAATGAATTGCAATTGTATGACTTTTCGAGATTTTTTTTTTTATTTTTCTTTTATATATATATATTTTGCTCTAGGAAATAGTAGTACTAATGTAATGTCACTAGAAAAAGCATTTTTAGAAAATAAAGATAAAAAAGATTTGTTTGATGTTCTTAAAATTTAAGAAAAACTCCCTATAGGGGAAACTTGAGACGCGGACTCTTTTATAATTGGTTAGTTTTTGGTCTGAAATAATAACTTGTTTCACAATCATTTTCTATCTATATAGTGTTATATGCTCTGTAAGTATGCACCTTTCAAAGTGTTCATGTCCTTCTGGTGTCAGGTGCTCATAGAGGGAGAGATAAGGGATGGTTGTAGTGGTCAATATGATCAAATTTGCAATGCACGATTACCCAGAGCCCTTGATCCCCACTCTGTGCCATCAGAAGAACTTTCCGCTTCTTTAGGGTAGGCATTTCTTTCTTTTGTCTAAAGCACATATAGTGCATTTATAAAAGTGAATTATATCTAGGGTAGACAATACTTTTGTTCTCAAAATTGTAATATATATTAATGTCAATATTAAGCACATATTTCATATCCTATTTGAGTTCAAGCAGAGGTAAAACTCAAAAATTCCTTATTGTTGCTTAAATTAGAAATTATAATATTTTTCGTTAAATAGTAACCTGTTATTTCATGTTTGCGTTTTGCAAAGCAGATACATGGTGCAACTTTTAAATCTTGTTGTTCACAACTTGGCTGCCCCAGCTCTTCATAACTCAGGTTTTGCGGTAAGCAATAGATAAATGTTAAGTCAAGAATGTGTTCAAAATATTCAGGTCAAGCATGGTTATTGGCCATCATTGAATGTTAGAATAGCATTGAAATTCACGTGTTGAATGTTGATGTGTTTTTAACTTAAGGCATACCAACAGCAGACATTTTTACGTACTTCTAACATTAATGTTCTCTCTACTATTGGTTAAATTTGTTGGAAAGATTCAAAATCATGATTGGAACCCATTAAACAAGTGAGACTCGTAACATTTTTCTGATTTCGTTAAGTTTTAATTAATAATGGTGTTTCAAAAGAGTGTTGTTCAGATTTCTCTTATAACTTTTAATTTGTATACGCTGCAACTACTGTCTGCATAAACGTATTCCTTTTTGGGCATTCTTGATCTTATTCCAAATGCTGTCTATTTGATGCAAGTATTTTGTGTTACTTTTGATGCTTATAAGATTTTAAGATTTCACCTTGCTGAATGACAGGAGTCTGGAAAAAGAGAATTGTTTTTTAATGTTTTGGTACATTCTATTGAATGTACATAAGAACAAACGATATTTTTGCTAATGTTTAATTTTAGTGGGTTTTTATGTATGCAAAATGTGATTAAGTGTTTGAATTGTCTAACATTTTCTTTTCCTTTTTCCTCCAATTTGTATTCTCATTTGTATTTTTGTTTGTGGCTGATCCATCTGTGTTGTCTTAATGATGCACTGTCTTTTTATTTTCCTATTTAATGGAAATTAATAATGTAAATTTGCAATTGTAATGCATATTTTGTTTCTTTTATGTTACCTAAGGGTTCTTGCTCTCGGATATGGCAACGGGATTCTTATTGGGATGCACGTCCATCCTCTAGGAGGTATTTTGGTCGAAATTATGTTTGGATTGAGTATCAGGAACTAAATATTTTAACCTGGTATACTTTCTTTTCTTCAGCAATGAATATCCCCTTTTCATACCTAGACAAAATTATTGCTCTACTGCTGGAGAAAACTCATGGTCTACTGATAAAAGCTCAAGCAATTTTGGAGTTGCTTCAATGGAATCTGAGAAGAGAAATCGCCTAGATTCATCTGGGAATAGTAACTTTAACTATTCTTTAGCTTCTTCGCATTCTGTCCAAACACATAAAGATTTGCAGAAAGGAATTTCGCTTTTAAAGAAAAGTGTTGCATGCATCACAGCTTACTGTTACAACTCCCTATGTTTGGATGCCCCATCAGAGGCGTCAACGTTTGAGTCATTTGCTAAGTTATTGGCTACACTCTCATCATCGAAGGAAGTTCGATCTGTTTTTTCCTTGAAAATGGCACAATCTAGGTATTGTTATATTTATTTAATGTTCCATAAAACAGACATAATCCATGATACTTAATATACTATGTAGAAATATTAGTAAATATTTCCAAATTAACCTTATGTTGACAAAATTTTGATGTCTTAAGAAGCATTTATACATGGATCACGCTATTCATGTATTTGGTTTGATTAAAGACGGTCAGAGATATTGTTTAGCGTGAGGTTGCTCTTAACAAACTGCTTCCAATGTTTTTCTTGGTCTCCCTCTCCTTCTCACATAACTAAAATACATGCAATCTATTGTCCTCATTAGTGCTTCTAGTGACCTTTATATGTGTCCAAACCCAGTTAACTATTTTTCTATTATTTTTCCTCTTAACGGTGCTAATCCAATATCTCCCACATATAATCATTGTGTACGAGGAGATAATTAGTCTATTAAATTGTGTAATTATGCAACATGTCTTAATTATCTCTTTACAACTTGTGGTCTATAAAAACTTTTAGTTATTTAATTGCAGTGGGCTGCAGCATCTAACTGATGGATTACTATAAGAAATCATGAAGGACAGTTTTTGAATATACTTGGTTTTGACAATCAGGATCTACTAGCGTATCCGTCTATAGGCAACACAATCACTAATGTAGAGGAGTCATTATATCCTTAATTATTTGTAATTAATGCAAAGCCTATATAAACCAATCTCTGTGCTGTGGTTCTTTTAAACACAGTTTTTGTGCCTATTATGCCCCTATTTTTCTCTTCTCTTCCTCTTTGACATTTAGTATCTGATTTGTTTCTCTTAACTTCCCTTATACATCTAGCTTTTATTTCCTGTTGAAACTGGCTGTCAGAAGAACAAACTAACTTAGGTCTTCAAAATTTCCAAGGCACTATTGTGTTTGGGAGCATGTGTCAGAACTCCATCCAGATTCTTGAATTTATTTTTAAGGCTTCTCACTTTTGAAGGGTTTCTGTTTGCAGTAACGTTATGATTTTTACCCAAAGTTTGCTGCAACGTTAAATTATTTAGAATGCATATGCAGATAGCATTGAGGTTGAATTTTTCTCTCCTTTTCCCTTTGATTCAGGACATGCAAGCAAGCTCAACAATTAAACAAGTCTGTATGGAATATGAATTCTGCTATTTCATCAACTACTTTACTGGAAAGTGCACATTCTGTGCCGGCAACGGTAAGTTCTCTCATCACTTTTAATTTGTAAGGAAATGCTGGCAGTGGTAATTGAATTTCTTATGCTTTAGTGGCTTAGTCCATCGCTTACCCATTAAAACAAGTGTCTAGCTTGGGGATTTCTAAGAATTGCTTGAAAAGGAGAACAAAACTTCCTGGGTGAAATTCTTCCTTCTATTTTTTTCAATAACAGGAACACTTCAACATTCAGTGAATACAAGTTTGTTCTAAGTTAATTTTGAAAACCCTTTTAAGAGACCTGTCAGTATTTTCGAGTTACATTCCTCTATTTATTTACCTCCCGGATCCCCTAACTACATAATTGATATCCAAATTGTGTTAACTAACTTCCTAACTCCGAACAGTATGTCTTAGTTACGCTCACTTCTATTTGTTTTTCAGGAGCTGGACTGTATCTGTATGTAGAATAGTTAAATCACCACCCCTAAGATAGTGCTTTCATAAGCAATATTATTACTTACAATACCTAGGATATATTTATCTGGGCACAATAATAACTTTTATTTTCGTATAATGGCCATTTTCATTTTTATTATAATGTTTATCACTAATGGATTTTATACTTTTCCCTATTGCAGAGAATTGAAAATTATCTGCCAAGTTCTACTGCTAGTTTTCTTTACGCCACTGATTTATCTGATGGCAAAAATGAGTGCCTTATTGAAGGGTGGGATATTGTTGAACATCCCACTTTTCCACCCCCACCGTCGCAAAGCGAGGATGTTGAGCACTGGACTCGAGCCATGTTCATAGATGCTAAAAGAAAGTGATCTTCATCTGCAACAGACTTCTGGATTCTGTATGCCTCTTTCAAGAGAATTTTGTTTGCATTGTAATCCTATTGGTAGTAATCCCACCTTTTTACACAAGTGCATGTTTGGTCAACACTTCACATGAGAAATAATCACATCATTTTATTTTTCTTTCAATAGCTCTCCTAGAAATATTTTTATTTAAAGCTTATTAACCCCAAAATTAATTGATTCAAAGTGTGTTGAGCAGCACTGGTATTTATTCCTTAGCCTACAGAAAAACACAAAAAAAGTTGTGGTAATTGGTTATAGACTATGATTATTGAACTAACTGTTTACTGCTTAATGTCAAGCCTCGTTAACTATCCCATTGCGTTTTCTTTTTCGGGTTAATGTGCATGAAAGACTTGATATATTGTAAGGATGCAACTGAACTGATGTAAGTTTAACTTTGAAAGGGTCATGACTG
>Ga0099825_1005620_pt1 | contig 16020 bp, 4 predicted proteins | sample SiratroredBW_FD_76838 | JGI IMG/M metagenome (GOLD analysis project Ga0099825, IMG submission 76838) | Root nodule microbial communities of legume samples collected from California, USA - Siratro red BW | ecosystem: Host-associated > Plants > Roots > Nodule | place: USA: California | collected...
AAAATGTATATTAGTCACAATATCTTATCAAAACTTATTCAATTGAGTTATAAATTTAAAATATAATAAAACTAAAATTATAAAAGTATTTGAAGAATTTCGGACTCCATCAACTAAACATGATTTTCCTACTCTTTATTTCTTTTTTGTAAGCATGATCCAAATTTTTACTAGTTTTATTTGTGATTTATGATACACATCAATTATTTTTTTCTATATAAAATTTTTATTTATTTTTATGTAATTTAACTTTACTAGTATCTGAAAAATATGAAAGAAAAAATAATACAAAATCTGAAAAAGATAGATATAATATTATATAGTCATAATATACGGATAAAATTAATCTAAATAACCACCTATAAATCTAAATAATATGCATTAATTTCTTTATTTAGATTTAACCGTGTATAATATATTAATTATTTATTATCAAATCCAAATAGAATCTTACCCAATACTCCCTATATCTCATACCTAAATTCTTATTAATTTCAACGTCAAGAATTAATTCATTAAAATTTCATTTAATCCATTACCTCTAACTATTCAATTCATTAAATTTATTATTATTGAAAATAATATAATTATATCAACTTATTAACATTTGTTCCTAAGTGAAAGTATGTCTCTAAATAATAATGATATTTTGATATTTCTATAGTGTAAAAAAAATTAAAATAAATAATATTTTATTGTGAGAGGTCAGCGTGTTATTTATTATTGTTCTTTCTCTTTTTTCTTTATCTTCTCTATCCTCTTTGCTTTTTATTTAGGGTGTATTTGGATGGCACGCCAAAAAGTTTGTGTGCAAAAAAAAAGTGAAAAACTCATATACCAAAACATAAAATATTATTTGATTATGAGAATCAAGAGAAAAAATTCATCTCTTCTTTATTTTAGGGTGAGCAATGATTTAGAGAAGGGAAGGGGATAACATGAAGCTATGAATGAATGTTATAAAATGATAATAAAAACTATTAATAATAAAAATAAAATAATTAAAAAAGTAAAGTATTAATGATATTAATATAAATATAAAAATATATAATTCTTTATATTCATAAATATATTTTATTCATAATATCAATATATTACTATTCTTTTTTTATTTATTATAATAATTATTATTTTTATTTTATTTAGCCACAATCTTTTTCTTTTAAAATCACTTTATTTGGTTTCTAACGTTCAAATCTTATTTAAAATATAAAATACTTTTAAAATGAGAATTTAATAACATGAATTAAAACTTAAGTTTTTCTAATTCTTATTTTAAGATAAAAATAAAATAATTAATATATTTATTTCAAAACATGACAACACAGTGACAAAGAACACATGTGAAAGTCTGAGGCAATTAATGAAGGTGTACAAAAGGGAACAAAAAAAAGAAAAGCAAGAATGTTATGGTTGATGCAAGAAGAAGAAACGTTACAAAAATGTTTAAATTTATTTGTCTAGAGTTAGAACTGAGATGTGGTAGATGCTAGGATTGATAGGAAGAAGATAATGCATCACACTACCATACTGATTATGTTTTGTTTATTTGATGTTAATATTGAGATGTAATAGAGGTAAATGTTAGTGGCAAATGATAAAGACGAAACTGAAAAAAGATTATTTATTCGATAAAAAGGAAGAGAGGATAAAGAAAAGAAGGGAGAGAGAAATAGGAGAGCGGAGAGAAAATAAGAACAAATGGCATAAAATATGATTTTTTTACACATAGGGGTATCAAATGAATGTATTGACATATAGGAGTGTCAAAATATCATTCCTAATGTAAAAATCTTTATTAGTTTATGAAAAATCTAAATAAAAAGCCTGTTTTCCACTTAAATTTTAAAATTATCAAAAAAATATAGAAACTTTCTTAGATATATTTTTTAAAAAATTATTTAAATAGAATAACTTTAACAAAATTAATCGTTAAACTAATTTATAATCTAACCTAAGTATTAAGTAAATTCATTAAATTAAAAATATTTAATGAACTAAATGATATATTAATTAATATAAAAATATAAGCTTCAATATATAAAAGAAATTTATACTTTTAAACAAAAATATATTATTATGTAACTATAATTTTATATGTTTTAAAATAATTACATCTTCATTTAACTTTTTTGTACTTCTATTTACTTTTTGAAAGTTAAGTATATTTTTTTTTCTCTAGACAAGTTATTTTATTTAAATGAATTGAACTAATAAATATTAATTTAATTTATTTTTTTTTAAATTTTAATTTTTAATTGTTTTAATATAATGTATTGTTATATTCAATTTTTATTTTGAAATTTTATCATGTGTAATTCTCATATAACATCATCTAATAAAATTTGTATTACTTCTATTTACAATATTAAATCTTTTCTAATTTAAACTACATAAAAAAAAGTAAAAACATAACTTAATAAATACTAAAATAATATCATAATTGATTGTGTCTTTACATAATTAAAATATATAAAAATAGGTCAAATCATTAAGAATAAATATTAAAATATAAAGAATAGTTACAGAAAAAAATTAAATAAGTTAAGTTTAAAACTAAAAGAAGAAGCTTATATAACGTATAGGTTAGAAGTCGCTGGAATAAATTACTTGGAAATACTTTAAGAAACATTTTTGTGATTATAAAACAAACTTATAAGTTAGTTAAATAAATTAATAGTTAATTTATTGATATTATCAATCATTAAAGTATATATTTTGAAATAAATAAATAAGGATTAACAGCTGAAAATATTACCTTAATTTTATTAGATAATTTTAAGTGATTAAAGTAATTTTTTTTAGTAAAAATATTACATTACCTTTTTTATATTTGAGAATCTTATTAAGTATTCTTATAACTTATTACTAACAAAACATATTTTAGCAAACCAATCCTCAATTGGCATTGTTGCAGACAATGTATTACACATCGTATAGGTTACATATTATACGAATGTCAATACAGTATTAGAAAGCTTGATTAATATTAGAATGCTATAAAGAGAAATAGATTAAGTATACCTTGTATATTCTTCTCAATTGGCGTTAAAATTCATGATTGAAACATTTTTGTTATAGAAGTAGATTATTACTTATTATAATTTTGTAGAGAAATGGAAGTTTGAACCTATGAAAGTTGGAAGTTAACTTTCTTACGCCTAATGACCAGAAGTTTTGTCTAAGAAGAAGGACTTTGAATTCAATGACCTGTAAATAGATTTGCTAAGCGGAACGGAAACATATATGTTTGCCGAACTAAAATTTACTTTTTGGATGCAAATTAAAAGGAGAAAATTTAACAATATTGCAATACTTTTTGGTGGCAAAACTCATTTTTGGGAGTTGCTACATACACTAAAGGAAGTGTATGGAAAGAACTTCCAACTTCAAGTTCTATCATTCTCTTTGTTATTTTTTTTTGCAGTTCACGTTAATTCTTCCTTTTATTAGAATTGAATATAGTAAATTTTTTTTTATTGGTATACATGATGAAGGATTAAATAGAGATCATAGATCCTTTTTCCACACATTAAACTAGATTATGTAATACAAATAAAGTAAGCAATACAACATGATTTATACTAGTCTAACCTAACATATAAGTTATGTCTAGTATTTAAGAGGTTTTATTAATCAAAATAATATTACAATAAGTATATCAACCTTATCAGGTTATCAAATATCAATGTTTGTAACATAAGTACATTAATCACTCCTAATTTAACATATTTAAATTTTCCCTCAAATTAAAATTTCTCAAGAAAAATAAAAAAACACTCTAAAAAAGAACATAGTAAAAAAAGCTCACAAGAAATATGAAAGATTACACAAGTTAATTAGGTCACACTTAGTAGAAAATGAAGATTAATAAGCTTGTATTACTCTTGTATGTACTTCATCACCAAGCTTGATAAAATTTATGTTTGATAAAAATTATGTTGAAGCTTGATATCTCCAATATCTTCACTGCAAATATTCATCTTTATTTTAGTAGATGCTTGATAAGGAAATTCTGGATTTGGTTCTTCCAATTACATTTGCTTCAATACTGCTTAAGAAAATAATTCAAACAAATTCGTAATATATGACATTTAATTTAATAAAGATAGAACTGTAGAATTGATCTTATTTTCTTATAAATAATTTACTAGACTTTTAATCTTTAATTTATATTTATCTATAAAATATTGATGTTACGGCTTAGTTAATTTTATTTCAGATTAACACATCATAAGGTCTATTAGACCATCTATTACAAAGATTTTCTATATATAAAATGTGTTATAAGATACTTCAACGGCACAAAACATGTTAGAATATTTATATATAGAGTAATCAAATCAAAATGTAGACCATCTAAGACCTCAACATTCTACATGTAGTTTCTCCATTGCAATATAAATTTGTTTACATGATTTCTCCATTGATGTATGGTTTGATCATAGAACATTTTCCTTAAAATTAAACAACTTAAAAATATAATATTAGACATAATATATTATTTCTTGGTCATTCTACGATACTCAAATCTTCACCCAAACTTTATATAAAAAAAACTAAAGAATTGATATTTTCACATTAAGGTTTAGAAATTGCTTTTAAGAAATTAGAGTTTGTAAGTTTGTTGGGTGAATAGTTAGTATTATCTTAGAAGTATATTGGTTAGAGAGAATGTAGTAATATGATTTCATGAATCCAACTCCTTAGTGAATTTTTATCCTTATCAAGTAATATAATTTGTATGTTAGTCTTTAGTCAGAGTTAATAAAATTTCACATTAGCTAAACATACACAAATATCTTGGAAAATGATATTTGGAATTTTCAGTATTATTACTTATACAATTTAATACATTTGTTAGAGTTAACAACTTTTATGTGAAATTTCGTATAACAGGCCATTAAACGAGAGAGTTGTCTTTTAAAAAGATACTAAAAAATAAGAATCAGTAAGTGATAATCTTGCATCCCTATCAAACCAATACTACTTAAATATAAAAGTCTCTTTTAATCACATAAATATATTTAGTTTAATTAAATTTTAAGTATTTAATAGATTTAGTTATTTCTTATTAAAAAAAATTATTTCATTAATACTTAATATTTTCTTTTATTTTTATCTAACTATTTTGCTTTCCATTTTCAATTTATTGATGAATTTACTCTTATTCAATATCTTCCAATTCATTCGCTCATTCCTTATTTGATATCTAACTAAATTCTCTGTTAGAATGGATTTTATAATTCCTAATCGCACCTCTCTAACTCACTAAACTCACCTCCTCTATTCTTTCAACTCTAATAAAGTCAAATGCGTCACACACATACACTAATACATAGCTAAATAAATTAAAACATTTTAAAAAATAATTATCATTTTTAACTCATTCCTCACACTTATATTAACATAAAAAGCTCAAGCATAAATTAATTTTTTTATGTTATTATATTTATATATTTAGTTCTTATTAGTTTGAAACATTAAATTGTATTTCTAATTTATTATTTTATTATATCACTGTAATATTTATTGTATGGAGATAATGTTTTGTACAATTACTTGTTCTATACGCTATACTATTTATTACATATTTATTGTTAAAATATTACTGTTATTAGATATTTATACGTTATAATAAAGTAAATGCTCATTAGATGGAATTTGTATATGAAACTTAACGACTTATTTGTCGAGAATATCACACACAACAAAAAATATTATCAATAGCTCTAATACATTTTTAAAATGATTACTTACCTTTTTTTTAATAAAAGTTTATTGACAAACCTAGACATTCCAACAACGTAAAATAAAACATGATTTTATTGTTTTAAGTAAAAATTAATTTCATTCTCAAATAATATGTCTAATTATATAAAACAAAAATCACTATGTAAAACATATTGATCAAGAGGAAAATGTCAAAAGGTAAATTCAAATAGGAGTGAATGGTAGCTCAAACTTTAGGCAAAATCAGTGATATGGCATATTTTTTTTGTCTACCTTTAGTGAAGAAATTTCTTCCTTACATTGCATGGAATTGAAGCCAAGAAGAAAAATCATTCCTAATGCAAGAATATAAGAAATTAGTAATTAAAATGAAATCAAAGTATCATCATAATAGCTCATTTTCTTTTGTCCATAAAAAGTTAATGCTATACTATATAGTGAAAACAAGATACTTTTCTTCCATATCCCAAACAAGAAGTGATGGAAAATAAATACATTCTGTAGTTAGGTTCCCCGCAAAGTATGGATTTTTATTTATTTATTGTTTTAATTTAATTTGTATATCTTATGAACATTTTTTTACTGTAATAATGTCAATCTATTTGCATTATGAACTAATTAGTATTAACAATAAAACTAATTGCCAGTTTTTTGTGTGTCTTTTGAGTAAATAAAAACCTCTGCCATAACCATAAAGCAGTATAATAAAACATTCTATAAAAAAATTTATAACAATAATAAAGAGATTACTTTAATTAGTGAATATATATATGTTTTTCAAAATTACTCAAATGTTATCTTTAATCATTGTAATTGTATATAATTTCTAATTGTAGCTTTATAGAACTTTTAATCAAACAAATTCTTTTTTATATTAATAAGTGCTAAATAAAAAATAATACCATCATCCCAACACTTAAAAAAATATTTCAAAAATAGTTAATTATTAAAATAAAAATATAATTTATTTAAATAAAATATCACGATTATTGAGGCGTAAAGATAATTGTAACATGTATGTGTTTTCACTTGTCATAGATAAAAAAAAAGAAAGAAAGAAAAGAAAGCAATATACCAATTATAACTTATTAGTTACCAATTAAATAAATGGCCTTTTCCTTTCTGGATCTCATAACACTACACTAACACACCAATTAAAGATTAAGAAAAAACCAGCATATCAATTTGTAACTTTTTAACTAAGATTAATATAACATTAATTACCTAATTAGTCATTTGGTTTAAGCATTCCATACTAATAAACTTGTTTGTGAAAGTTTGGCACATTGGTTAACAAGGGGTGAATGATACCAACCTCCAAAGGGAAGAGGTTACAGGTGGGAGAATATGAATAGTAACATATTCACAACCAATACTATTTATTTTTCAAAATATCTTGCTTTCCTCTTACCTTATTAAATGTGAAATGGAATTAAGGAAGAAACATCAAAAGATAACCCTTTACATCTACTTTTTTTTATGTTAATGATCATTAATAATATTTTTACAACTTTGGGAGTCACCAAATGACTATTTCTTTTCATTTACATGTTATATGAGTTCACACCATATTTGTGAAGCTATATACTTTTCTCCCCTAGGATTTTCCCATTTTTTATGTTATCTTCTATTACCATTTTTTTTTTCTCACTGAACTTACTCTATAAGACCATTTTATATATTGGAAGGAGAGAAAGTAAAGAATGAGCCCTTCCAATCTAAATTCTCTCCCTCCTACAAAAGGACAAATCATCATTATTTCTTACACCAGTAAAGGACAAACAAATCAAAGCAAGTACTACAAAATCAAGCACACCAAAAACAACTTATGACACAATAAAGATAATATATATATCATTCCAGGTGCTTCACCCTGCTCTCATCATGTATCCTTCAGCCTTCATCTGTCGATTTCTTCACATCTTTATTCAAATATCTAAGTAGTCTTTGCATTCCCCTCAGGTCTATATAACCAAACTTCTCTTCCATTAACCTCCTGTGTAGGTCTTGCATTGTCTCCATTTCTCTATGGAACAATTGTGATTTAGATAAGAATTGTAGTGGTTAACAGTTTTTAATTATATGATAATCCACAATTAGATGAAAATGTTAAAAAGTCTTTAAATATTAGTGGATTTTAATTAAACTAAATAACATTTGGTTTAGGAATTTTCTTTTGAGAAATCTACAGTGAGTACTTATTTACTTACATGATGAAGAGCTTCTTTTAATGCTCTCAACTGCTCCCGTGAGACTGTCCTCACCTGTAATACACATGCAATATGCGTTTACAAAAGGGTGTTTAGTACAAATCACTCTACACTAGTTAGTTAAGAAAAGCATGTAAAAATACAGAACCTTCTTCACTATTGTCCAAACAACACCTTCAGTGCATGGTGGAGTTGTAAGAGAACCAACATATCTATAGTACTTTCTGCTTCCAAATTTGATGAGTCCTGGGTTAATAACTCCTAAATCTAGGCCCTTGTCGCCAAGTGATTTTAAGTCCTTCAGAAGCTGCCAAAAAGAATAAAGATTTTGCCTTTTAAAAGATAAAAAATTAGGATTAATCACTCATGCACAGTACACAATCATTGCCACACAAATTAAATTCCATTTGAGATTTACAGGATCACAAAAAGGGCAAAGTTATCTTAAAATTTAAAGGGAGAGAACTATGTGCACTTAATTTACATATTTGCACACATTCATTTCATCTGCATAACACATGTCTGAGTAATCTATACTCTGTAAAAGTCATGTATGTGTAAATATATTCACAAACAATGTTGAGAAATACAGCAAACCTTTGAAAGCAAGCGATCTGGACGACCAATTTTGTACCATATTCCAATAACAGCAGTCTCTCCTTTAGAGTTTTGATGGACTGCATGCAGTTCCAAGGCAAACCTACAAAACAAACAGAAGAATCATGTGAATAAAATCCTGAAGAGGTTCACCACCACTGCATCAGGCACTCAGAGTAGCTTAATGAAAAACGGCAAACTCACTTTCTTCCATTCAAAGTGTGCTCTGAAGGTGTGTGCCAATGACATTGAATCAGTTTGTAGTAAGTTCCATTTATGTTAAGCTGCCCTGCATTCCCATTCCATTGCATCTGTCAAAATATGAAGCTCAAGATTAGTTCATCATGCAAATGTGTCAATATGTGACTAAAGAAAGTTGGTATTAAACTAAGACAGTGACAGACATTTCAACTTAACATAGATCTCAGACTAAAAGATTTAATTTATTGGATACTTAATATGAAACAAATATCTATTTGATATTCAAAACAAGAATGAATTATACAATGACAATCTCAAACTTGTTTAAACTTAAAAATATTAAAATATCTATCACTGCACTTCAAAATAAAATTTAGTCTCTTATGAATTTTGTAAAGGGTGATCCCAATACTCAAGTGTGGTGGTTTAATGGCTCACCATGATGGCATGACCAGTATTCTTTAGGACAGCAGGAGCTGGTTGGTAATCTTTTTGAAGTTTACCCAATTCAGGAAACTGCTGCACCCTTTTGTCAGTGATATCAATGGGAGATTGTAGTTTTCCATTTCCACACACTTTCCATTTTTTGTTGATACGCCACCAATTCTTTGGCCCTTTGCTATCTTCTTTGTAGGTATATTCTTCATCTTCTGTTCATATAAGGGAGAATCCAAGGACAATTTCAATAAACAGAAATGAGCCATTATCAATGATTCCAGTTGTTATTCTTTACCACTGATTTTAGGAATTAATTGGACCACACCCTCTTTTCAGCATTTTTCTATTCAAACAATGAAGGGTGAGTAAGTTTAGTGAGAAAAAGAAAATGGTAGCAGAAGATAACATAAAAAAGTGGGAAAATCTTAGTGGGGAAAAGGAGAATACTAATTTATGATGTGAACTCATGTAACATGTAAATGAAAAGGAATAGTCATTTGGTGACTCCCAAAGAAAGTTGTAAAAATATTATTTATGTTCATTAACATAAAGAAAAGTAAATGTAAAGCGTTTTCTTTTGATGTTTCTTCCTTCATTCTAATTCACACTCAATAAGCCAATGGTAAAAGGAAACCAAAAGGAATAAAAAGAACAACTACAGGAGAAACAAATGTTGTCTGATGAATGCTGCAAAGGAAAAAGATCATGCCAGTTAATCAGTAAGAAATCACACAACCAGGTTATGTATATAATATGCATTCATTTGGAAAAAGAAGGGAAATCATACTTTATTACTGGAGAAATTAAGTTTTATGGAAAGAACAATTATCAAGAATTGTGCACATAACAGCCTTCAGAACACAGACACACAAAAAACTGACAGAACATGATGTTGTGAGGAACAGAAAGATAAAGATATTACTAATTCTCTTTGCCAAGTGATGTATAACAACAATGATACCTTCTCATTCTGAATTTCTCCGACATGAAAAAGAAAAAACAAAATCAAAGGTCTTGTTAATCACAATACATGTAAATGATCCATACCAGTTTTAGCTGATGCAAGAAAGGAAGAAGAAGAGAGAATGAACAGGATGAGGAAGACACAAAAAAAGTTGAGATTAGTGTGGAGATTCATTGTGCTTGACTATTGGTCTTTAGGTGGTGTAATAGTCATGAACACCAATTGCATGTCTATGTTTGTATATTGGTGTGTACCTCTCTATATATATGTGTGTGGATGCTCATGAGATTTTCAAGATTTACAAGAATATATATATATATATATATATATATATATAACCTCTATAACCTCTATAACCTCTATATATGTGGGGGCTCTTTGCATTCATGGCTTGTTAACCAATGTGCCAACTTTCCCCAAGTTATTATTATAGAATGGAGAAACCAAATGGTGAATTAGTTAATCAATGCTATATTAATCTTAGTTAGTAAGTTACAAATTGATATATTGTTTGTTTTTATGGTTGACCTGTGTATTGGTTTAATGTTATGAAACGCAGAAACCATAAGGTCTTTCATTTAATTAGTTATTAATAAGTTATAAATTATTGTTTATTTTTTTTCATTTAGCATTATGAAATGTTAAAATAATGTTATTTTTTATTTAGTTTTTCTTTTGATTAAAAAATAAAATTGAGAACCATTTGTTTAAATAAAAGTTCAAGAGAGTGAGGGTAAATATCTTGTATGGTTATACAATTGCATAATTCATTTTAGAAAAAGAAATGTGCATACTTTATTAATTAATTAATTTATTCAATTAATAAATTTTTTTATTTTTAGTTAAATACATTTTTATATATTGAAATTATCGGGTTCTATAGAAATAAATTAAAATATAAGAATTAAAATTAAAATCAAATATTAAACTAATTATTAATAATGTACTATACAGAAAATATATGTTTTTAATGCCTATAAATACCAATTAATTTTGATTTTAATATACACTCTTCTCTCTTACTTTCTTTTCTTTTTTTTCTTTGCCTCCTTCTCTTCCTATAATGTTTGAACTTATTTCATGTTCAGGTAAATAGAAAGAAATTAGTCTTTAGTAAGAATATATTAAAATAAAGAAATCTTATAGTTAATATATGAATTTTAAAAATTTATATTTTCATGTGATTTTAAATATTTTTGTTTCATTTTATTTATACTTTCTTATGATCTCTTATAATCTGAAATTTTATTTTAATAATTTGCTCTTGTGTACACGAATAAATATTACAAATAACCTATACTTCTATTTTTGAATTTCTTGACTTCATAAATAAATGTATTTTATATAAATGGTATATCTATGTAATAACTATCTTGAAAAAACTATGTAAATTGTATAAACACTAGTTTATATTTAATATATATTCTGAGGTGTTACGTTAATTTTTTTTATATTAGATTTTTCACTGGTTTTAAAATTATTAACAATAATATTTATTATGATTTATTAACGATATCACATGTTAACATGTCATGTAATGTATCACTTCAATATCAATGACCAATATTTAACAAATTAAGTCCAAAATAGTCTGAAACAAAATTCTATAACCCTGATGACTCATGCTGATGAAAAAATATATAGAGAAAATGCTACTTCATTACTTTTTCTATTATTTGAAAAGTTATCACACTAATAAGATCTTTTTTTCAGTCGTTATAGTATAAAATAAATAAGATAACGAAATATTAGAATTTAATTTCATTATTTTTTAAAATACTGTACTTGATTTGAGCAATTGAAACCAGATGTTAAAATTACTCAATGAAAAAACTTCAGGGATCCAAAATACAATTAAGAAAAACATTGTTATATGCACAAATCCTATTAATGAATAGGCAAAATAAGATTAACTTTATTAAATATTTGCATACAAAAATTATGTTCAAAACATATACAAAATAAATAAAAATCGACACTTTGCAAGGAACCTAAATGTATTTAGTTCCCATCACTTCTTGTTTATGAAAGAAAAGAATCTTGTTTTCACAATATAGTAAAGCATTAACTTTTTTTCTGGACAAAAGAAAACGAGCTATTAATGATGATTTCATTTTAATTACTAATTTCTTATATTCTTGCATTAGGAACATTTTTTCTTCTTGGCTTCAATTCCATGCAATGTAAGGAAGAAATTTCTTCACTAAAGGTAGACAAAAAAATATGCCATATCAGATTTTGCCTAAAGTTTGAGCTACCATTCACTTCTATTTGAATTTTGCCTAAAGTTTTGCATAGTGATTTTCGTTCTATATGATTAGAAATATTATTTGAGTAATAAATTAATTTTTTCTTAAAACAATAAAATCATGTTTTAAATATTTTACATTGTTGTCTAGGTTTGTCCATAAACTTTTATTGAAAAAAAAAAGGTAAGTAGTCATTTTAAAAATGTCTTTGAGCTATTGATAATATATATATTTATTGTGTATGATATATATATTTATTTGTATGATATATATATATTTTTCACCTTAAGTCTCTAGTTTAAGAGAGATATTTTGCTTAAGTTTCTATGCTTAATATTACATCACATATAAAACTGATAGGTAACGAAAATGTAAAATAAAAAAATGGCTATTACATGTAACGTAAACATAATTTTTACAATAGTTATAAACAACCAACGTAAAAATAAAAAATGGGACTAAATAAATGTAGACTGACATAATACGAGTAATGACCAAATTTACGTTGAGTTTGTTCAATGCAGCATAAACCAATCAATGGCGAGAATCGACGTGAATATTGATTTTTTTTTTTTTTAATTCTATTTGTTTTGGTATCAAACTAAAATCTATAAGAGAGAAAGGTAGCAGTACAATAAAACTATTTCAAAACTCTAGGAATGCAATATAAAATAAACCACGTCTGACTAAAGTTTCAATGAAAATATTTTAATTTAAGCTAAAGTTCCTAATATTGCAAACTAATGATAAACAAATATTTCAATTAAACCTAACTATTATTTATTCTGAAGAAAATAAGTTGTCCACTGTTATTTTTATTTGCAACATATCATCTTAGATAATAAGTTTTATCCCTAAAGAACTAAAACATTTAATTTATATTATTATTTAATTATAAAAAATTAAATCTAAATTTAACCAAATCTTAAAATATATATTTCTATCGAAGATGGAGTAATATCGGTAAAAATAATAACTTTTATTAGTGTCTAAATTAATAGTGTATGAATTAGTAGTCACTTCCAAATGAATTCTTACTTATTAGATTAAAATAAGAAGAAAATCACTAAATTATTTCAAAGTTTATAATTAAGTAATTAACGTCAATAGTAAAAACTTTACTTAGCTTAGATAAATTATTGTAATATGTTTTATTCAGTTATTGTTTATTCTAATTAAATTAAATAAACATGTAAGTGAATATATAAACTTTAGAATGTAACTAAAACAAAATTTATTTGAAAAGTTGTCCTTACAATAAGTTTTTTTATTTTATGAATTTGCAATACAATAAATAAAACCACACAACAATGTAGTATCTAGGTGTAATGAAACTTTTTTTTCCAATGAAACCTACGTAACAATGTTAAACCACCTAGTATAGTAGGTGGCATAATTAAAGTAGTGCATATAGGATGCAATGCTTACTTCAAGTGAGATTTCAAAAAATTATAGTTAAAAGTTCTTACAAATTCATCTTCTCAAACATTATGCACCATCCTTTTTAAATCATCGTTTATCTCTTCATTAACATTTTTTATTTGTAACACAATTATATGTATAATAATTTTATATCATGTTTATGTTTATATTGTATAATTCTTTACAATATAAAAGATAAATAAACATTTCTCAGATATTACACATCATTTTTTCTAAATAATCGTTAATCTCTTCATTAATATTTTCTATTTGCAACACAATTACATGTCTAATAGTTTTGCATTATGTTTATATGCATAACTCTTCACAATACAAAAAATAAACAAATAATAATGTATCTTTTAAAGTTCTTAACACATCTCAAACATGTGTAATAATATGTTTAGTCATTTTGTGAAACAAATCACAAGAACTCATGAATTTTCTTTTCATAATCTTTACTATTAATATGATAAATATTTATTCAACTTTAATGCATAATTATGTATAATAACTTAATTTTAAAAAATAATTTATATAATAACTTAATTTTAAAAAATAATCATTTAGTATAAAATGAATTTACTCTATATTAAATATTAAAATTCTGTCAGATTTAAACTATACTTTGTTACTGTCTGTATGGTATGATCTAATTGGAAAAAGATGAGAAAGAGAATCAAAATTGGAAAGAGAAATTAGAGATGATGGATAAGAAAAGTATTGCTTCTTCTTGCACTTCCATAGTAAAGTGAAGCATACGACTTTGTCCTTTATAATTTTATTTTAAATCTATTCTATCCTTCACCTCTATTAACATTGAAATCCTGCATCTTCAAATCCACCTCCCACTTCCCGATGATCCCCTCGTCCTGCACCTCGTCCACCTCTGCACGTCGTGTACCTTTTGTAACCAAGCACATTGTATCTATTGGTAGTCGTTTAGCCCTTAAGAAAGGAAATTTTGTGGCACGAAAGGTGAGAAAATTGGAGATCGAAGTATTTGGAGGTGTCGTTCATTTTCACTGAAAATTGGAGTGAAAATTGGAGTTGCGGAAAGTGAATCGAATTTTTAAATGACTTACGGCTTGTAGAAGTCATTCGAATTGGAAGTGTACTTGCTATTTGTACGATCTGCAAAACATTAGAAAAATTGAATAACTTGCTGTTTGTACAATCTGCAAGGCATTCGGTTTTTTCAAATTACTTGGTGATTCTACAATCCATAAAAACAAAAAAAAAATCGAATTACAGTACTTCGATGAAGACAAAACCTTCAATAGTCAACGAGCCCAAAACTGCCTCAACCACCGCCACTCCAACAATAATTACGAGTTTCTCTACTGTTGCCACCACTACTACGCGTAACCTTCCCCCTCCCGTTTCAAATATTCAAATGCAAGAACCCTACTTTTGTAATAGGAAGAGTATTTTTATCATTTCGTTATGTCTAAATTCGGAATTTCAAAAACTATGAAGGTACAGGAAGATGCTATGGAGGTGCAAGAAGAACTAGTCTAAGAAAAGAGCATACAAACTGATAAAATTGCAAAAAGAAAGAAGACAACAAAAATTAGAAAATGAATGGGCCTTGGCCCAGTTCAGGTTTTTACAAAGGCAATTGCTTCCTGCACCCCCACATTTTCTTCCTACACCCTATTAGAATATGTGAATGGATATTTATAGCCTTGTCAATGAAGACAAAAGAGGTTAGGGTATTTCGAAAAATATTTTCCGAAAGAGATTAGGTTGTGGGGGGGTGTGAAATCTCATACGAAAAACATATTCCGTAAGAGGCTTTTGTATTTTGGAAAACGTTTTTTGTAAGAGAGTTTTATATTATGGAAAACATTTTTCGTAAGAGGTTTTTGTATTATGGAAAACGTTTTCCTAAGAGGTTTTTGTATTATGGAAAACATTTTTCGTAAGAGATTTTCTTATTATGAAAAACGTTTTTCGTAAGAGAGTTTTGTATTATGAAAAACGTTTTCGGTTAGAGGTTTTTGTATTATGAAAAACGTTTTCCATAAAAGAGTTTTGTATTATAAAAAATATTTTCGGTAAGAGAGTTTTGTATTATTAAAACCCTTTCTTATGGAAAACCTTTTCTGTAAGTCATTTTCCCACTTCCATCCCCATTATGGAAATGTTTTTTCGTAAACATTTTTTCCCACCCCCACACCATGGAAATGGTTTTCCATAAGAC
>Ga0099825_1005621_pt1:0-15000 | contig 16020 bp, 10 predicted proteins | sample SiratroredBW_FD_76838 | JGI IMG/M metagenome (GOLD analysis project Ga0099825, IMG submission 76838) | Root nodule microbial communities of legume samples collected from California, USA - Siratro red BW | ecosystem: Host-associated > Plants > Roots > Nodule | place: USA: California...
ATTTAGTAATAAAATATATTTAGCAAAATTAAGTTTAAGTTTAATATTTGAATTTAGTTATTAATATAAAAATAATTTAAAATAAAATTAAGATTTAGCAATAAATTTAGAATGAAAATTTTTAAAATATTATATAATTGTTTAAATAAATTTATTGTTAGTTTTTAAATTATATCTATTACTAACTAAATCTATTTCTATATTAAGAATTATAAATTCATGACATGTAACTTTTCTTCTCAGTAACCACTATTCTATTCAAATTAAATTTGCATTTATTTTAGTTACAGATTAACAATGATCACATGTGTCAAAAAAAATAAAAGAGGAATGGGTGGAGAATAGTAACCTCACTAAAATTATTGTACAATATTCTCACTATATTAATTAATTTATTAATTAAAATATTAGTTGTACAATTTCATCTAATAAATTAAGAAGGTGTACTCTTTTCACAAATTTTATTTAATCTTATATTAAAACGTGGAATAGGATCATGATTCCTTCACAATGATATAGTGTCTCTTATGCATAATTTACCTATATCCAGAAATAAAAAAAATACACAATTTCTAAAATTTAAAAAAAAAATTATACCAGTTTGGGAAATTTGCCCAAAATAGAAGTAGAGAAAAAATAACTCAAAATATGAAATTTCATAAAATAACATATGCTGAAAACTTAATAAGAAAAATCTTAATAACAAATCTCTTTTTTAAAGAAAATTCGTTTGTATTATTTTTAAATGTATATTTTGTATTAAATGATAATTTTATAGTAAAATATTATCTTATAATCATGTTTATTTATTTTATGTTATATTAAATCGTAATATGATAGTAAAATTATATTATAACCATATTCAAACTATGGTTAAATATATTAAATAATAACTTGATAGTAAAATATAAAAAATAAAATAAACTTAATGTGTTTTAACTATTAATATGAATTTAAATTAAATTGTATTTTATAAATAAAAAATATCTAATAAGGACGGTAGACCAAGCCACCTAATACATTAATAATAAAGTATAACATTAGAAGATTCTTTCAACTGTTCAGTTTATTATGAGTAATGCATATAATGAATTAAGACAATGACGTTCCCTTCATCCTGCGTCAATTGTAGAGCAGAGTAGGCCATTCATTTATATGCTTTGGGTATAAAGGAGAGAATATTCACAAGACTTTTCTTCTTTTTTTCCCTGTTTTTTCTTTTATAGACTCTTATTATGATTATTTACTACATATTTTAATGGGTTCTGTAAAATATAAATCAAATTCAAAACTGTTGCAATTATGTCGAAATTGATAGAAATTGGTCCCAACAACGCTCTACTTTGGTTTAGAGTATTTATTTTGATTGAGCTAGATTTACAAAATTTATTGGGTTAGATTTGAAGACTTGGTTTGGCAAAACTTACGATAAGAAAAAAAATTTGATATCAACATTCCTAAGATTAGAACCAGAGGGAGACTTCAACAATATCACATTCTCTCCTTAATTACTTCACTTTTTTCTCCCACAAAGGTTAGAAAATCCTCGATCTTAGTTTTTCAATCTTAGTTTTTCAAATTGAAGTAACATTTGGTACTAAAGGGTACCCCAATCTTTTTCACAATCTTGCAAAGATCCTAATAGTCCATTAATAATCATATCTTCAAGTCTAAGTTTGTTCATGCGAAAACAGAAAAAAGAAGGGTTGAGTTGTTAGTTAAATAAATTTAAAGTTTTTTTGAATCTTTTTAATTCATGAGACTTATTCAGACTAATTATCACCGTGATTATTCCATCTCACCTATAATATCAGTGTATATTTGACCTAAAGGGTTATGTTAGAAAGATTAAAGCTTTTTATACACAATGTATAATATCTATTTTTATATGCACTTTATTAAATAAAAGACTGTTACATGGTGTTATATTATCTATTAGACAAAATATTTATATCTTATATAATCTGTTATTTCTATCATATTTTAAATAAAACATGATCATATTTTACATTTAATTATTTTGAAATATTAATTAAAATCTTGTTGGGTTAGACTTTTGCATTAATAGTTCAACACCTTCGTGAACAAGACTTAACACCTTTTTACTAAGTCATTAGTGAATATAATATTTGCTTTTTCATTTTTGTAATTTTGTTACTAAAACTTGTTGTAAACATTAACTCTTGAATGAACTTTATTATTGCAAAAGCATGTCATTGACTATGAATTGCATAGGGGAACTCATAATTAGTAAAGACTAAAATCCTGTTGACAAAACATAATTCTTCAAGAATACAATAAAAGGGTTCACAATTGACAGCACATAAGAGAACAGTTCCACGTTGAAGCTCAGCATTATTGATAATCATAGACATTTTTGGAAAAAAAGTCAAGGATGAATAGCTTCATAACATGAAAACAAAACCATCACTGAAATTCTGCATTAATACAAGGCTAACCCATGTCCAGAAGGGAACAGATCAAATGGGATTATGACAGCAAAACCCAAATAATTATCATAATGTACCTACCATTCACTTTGCTTACATTATTAAAAAGTTTAAAATAAAATTAAATAATACTAGTGCTAAGTGAGGTGAAACTATAATTTGAAACGTGACACTCATTGATTGGAGAGACAAGGATTGAGGATAAAAATTCCCATCTTACACTGTTAAGGTTTTTAAAAATCAACAACACTCAATCTTAAAAAACTAGGATATTATTTCCAACAAAAGTAACATTTTTTTTTCTTTCTCTTTTGAGAAAAAAATCAAAAGCAAGAAGAAGAAGAAGAAGTAGGATCTTGGACGGTGAGTGAATGAGTGAGTGGGTGACTTAGGACCCATTTGACCATATTTATGCATCTCAATCACTTCCCACTTTTCATAACCATTTCACAACAAAACCCCACGCTTTCTATATTCTCCTTCTTCTCAAAACTTCACTAAAAACTTCAACTTTAAACCATGAAGATCCAATGCGACGTGTGTAACAAACACGATGCGTCGGTCTTTTGCACCGCCGATGAAGCCGCCCTCTGCGACGGCTGCGACCACCGCATCCACCACGCCAACAAACTAGCCTCCAAACACCAACGTTTCTCTCTTCTCCGACCCAAACAACACCCTCTCTGCGATATTTGTCAGGTCAGTAACTGATAAAACAAAAAGAAAAAAAAAAAAATTTCAGATATTTGAATTTGTTTTTTGTTGAAGATGGATTCTTTTTTGTGTTGTAGGAGAGAAGAGCCTTCACGTTCTGTCAGCAAGACAGGGCGATTCTGTGCAGAGAGTGTGACGTGTCGATTCACTCTGCTAACGAACACACCCTTAAGCACGATAGGTTCCTTCTAACTGGTGTTAAACTTTCTGCTTCTTCTTCATCGCAAGAAACTACCTCTCCTTCAAACTCAGCCCCTGATTCTCTTCTTGACGTTTCGCATCAAAAAACAATACCTTTATCTTCCACCGTGAGTAAGATTGGTGTTGAAACAACGGGTTCTGCTAGCAGCATATCAGAGTATTTGATAGAGACTCTTCCTGGGTGGCAGGTTGAAGACTTTCTCGATTCCTATTCTGTTCCCTTTGGTTTCTCTAAGGTTTGACCTTTCGTCCCTGCTATCTTCTTTCAATTATTGAAATCAATTGATTCCTCTGTTCTTTTACATTGAAAACATGAAGATGGTAGATTTTCTATGACGGATCATTTGGGTACTATAAATATTAGAGTTTCTGAATTAATAGTTGATCTTTGATATGATATTACATATATTAATTGGATGAAATTTCAATTCTGATAGTATATCTAAAACATGATGAAACTTAAATTATGTTATGAAACTGCATGAAAAATTTGTTTTTTATGTTGTTTTGTGGTTGGATCTGAGATTGGATGAACTGCAGAGTGATGAAGTGATGCCAAGGTTTGATGGTGAGATGGAGGGTCATGTGGGTTCCTTCTCAACGGAGAAGGTGGGGATATGGGTTCCTCAAGCGCCACCACCTCTTCTGAGTCATTCACAGATGGATAAAGTGATTGGTCAAAGCGAGAGCAACATCAAAGGTAGCAGCAGATCGAGGTTGAAGGATGATAATTTCACTGTGCCACAGATTAGTCCTCACTCCAATTCCAAGAGAGGAAGGTTTCTATGGTAGAAACAAACCAACAAACAAGCCTCAGTTTTCAATCTCACGAACCAGATTTAACAGACCCTCTTCTCATGTTTTTTTACTCTGTCGATGTTTTTAATGTAGTCCTGTTGGACCTTTTTTTCCATCTTTCCTTAATTTGTTTTCATAAATTTGTGTACCTTTCTGCCACTGATTGTAAATATAAACTTTTCCACATGCATGTTAATTTTGACACATGTTTAGAACAGAAAAAAAGTGTTTGGTAAGGAGTGTAAAAGACATCTCTATCACACATTTTAAGACCATAATGAAAAAAAAGCTAATAAATTTGTTTTACTCGGTAACAATTAAATGATAATGTACAATATATTTGGAAAATCACAAATGGACACTCAAGATATTTATATGGTTTTATGTGTGTGGAAGACAGTGATAACTATCTTTGGAAAGTTGGTGGGCATATTACAAATGTGAGGGTTATGTTGTTTGAAATAGTGACAATTGAGTAGGGAAAGTGTGTTTTTAGTAGTGTTGTAGTAGTAGAAGTATTTGGTAGATGGAGATGAAAAATGGAAAAAGGGGTGATGGAGAAGATGATTGAAGAGATGAATTTGATGATGATGTGATGGTGATTGTGATGGGTTTGGCCAAAAGATAAAGACAGAGAGGAGAAGGGCCACGTTTGGTGAAAAGGGTTTGAATGGATGGCACTGTACATAGGAAATTCATTTGTAGGAGCAATTGTACCCTCTTCATCATTCTCCTGTTACCATCTCCAAACAAGGAATTGCGTCCAGCTACCTTCTTCTCACTTTCCATTTTCATTCATTTTTCTTTTTACAAAGCCAACAAAGTGAATGGAATTAATTCAACTCTTCATCAATGCTACTCAAATTTCTCACCAAATGAATTCAAGTTAAAGTATCCAAACCAACAAAAAATTCAGATTAGTTCGATTTGATTATCAAATTATTAAAAACATAAACAGATCTGGCTCATCTTATTTTATAATATTTTATTAATACATATATAATACAATCAATTAAGATGTGACTCTCATCTAATTAGAGTTCACTGATATATTAAATGCTTAATTAGTTTTTTCAATATTCAATGCCTGTGTATGATTTATTTTTGTGATAATAAATAAAAAATTTAGATTTCTTTTTTAATTTTTCAAACTGTATATTTCCCATTATTATCTGATTTTTTGGGTTTCCTGTCTTAAACCTTTTTAATAAATCATTTTAAATAAAATTTACTTATAAATAAAAAAAATATTTCATATAAATTTCATAAATTAGTTGTGTACATTTTGAACAAACTGTACATAAATTAACATAATTCTTAGATAAATATTTTTTTAATTTATAAATATTTTTTTCTTAAATTTAAACAGTTTATATATATGAATTACATTAAAATAATAGTAATGATAATATATTTATAAAGAACTTATTAAAAATGTTTGACAAATCTAAACATGAAATTATAGTTAAAAAAGATGTACTAGTTTATAATAATTGATGAAAAGAAAATAATAATAAAAGAGATTCTAATAAATTAATAGTTATATTTTATTTTCTAAAAATATTTTAGAAGATTAAAATCCCTGCATGTGGACACAGTCTGACTTATTGTATCTGCTCTGCTCCTAGGCACAGTACAATCATTGCTCTGTGGATCCCTACCATAAATAACTCAATTCCGAACCCAAAATTTATCAACTTTCATTAATTCACAACTTCCCTCTTAATTAATATGAATTAGCGGTGCTCAAAGAATTAATGGGCAAGAAGTGAACATAAATTCTACATTTTAAAACTTCAATAATACTAAGTTTCTTAGAAGTTATCAAACACATAACATAAAACAACAATTGTCAATTGTGCCTCCTAGGATGTTATATATGGTCAAAGAACTTTGGATCAAGAACAAACTTAATCATATCTATTTGAGCAGAAGAAAATAGGAGTTTGAATAAAAGACACCATCTTTGCAGTGTTTCTTGTTTATTTATTTCTCACCATTTCGTAGTTACTTATTTGGGTTAACCCCTCATGCAAAATGGTAACACAAACGCTAATAACAAGAATAGAAAAAGCCACCTTCTCAGTAAAACAGACATAAAGAATAGTACAAACCACATGTCAGCAGTACAAACCACACTCTAAACAAGATGTAACATAATTTCTTACCTTAACAAATACAATGCATGATTTTAGACTTGTGTCCACCTTAAATCATTGGGAACAAACACAAATGAGCAATGAATGCATTGAGGAATTAGCTTGAGTAGTTGAACATATTTCAAGAAGATCTAACTATAGGTACGTAATCTTAGTTCATGTGGTCCAAATTAATCTCTACCTCAAATATAATCAAAATTTATCATATATCAAGGTCGACGACAATGAGCCTTGCACATATGGAGGCAGTCATAGAAACAAGGTCCACCACATTGAAGAGGACAATCCAACCTCATACCTTGGCACCTTGTTCTTCCCATGCATTGTGCAAACTCTCCCATTCTATACTCTTCCTTGTTGGATGTGTGATGGTGCCTTAAACCCCTCACTCTATGTTTCCCTTTACCATGTCTTGCTTCCCTTCTACATCCCCATTTCCACCATCCACCTCCTCCTCCACCCCACCCCCATCCACTCCCTCCTCCTCCTCCACCACCACCACCACCACCTCCACCACCACCCCATCCCCATCTAAACCCTCCACCACCAGCACCTCCTCCTCCTCCCCAACTATCTTTGCTTGTGTTGAACAAAACTTCATTCAAGGAAGCATTGTGTTTTCCTTTTAGTTCATGGTTCTCACCTTGATGTGAGAGAGTTGCTAAAGTGGCATTGCCTTGAGTATGATGAAAGGTGCCATTTTTCACCTCTTCACCTCTATGGCCAACCATTGTCACCACAAGGAGTGAGAAGAGAACCCCAAAACTTCTCATTTTTGAGACGAAGTAGAGAAAGAAAAAGGAAACGTTAAATTTGTAGGAGTTGTGACTGTTCAATATATATATGTTGTGCCATGAACAGGTCCCCACGTATAAAAAATTGCAAAACACTTTAGGTAGTAAACATTGAGATCACTTAGCCTTCACTTTGTCCCCACTGGCAAATATCGTAGCAATGAGTTCTTCAAAAACTTCCTCCTCTCTTTGCTTCGGCTTGTTTCTCTAATCATATTCTGCCACCCTTGCCCCATTCTCCAATGGAATACAGATATTTCGAATTCCCTCAAAAGATGCAATGCAATGCTTAACATATCTTTGTTAGCCACTTTTGAAAGTTTGGTCAAATATATGATTACAAAAACTTCACAATGATATAATTGCAGTAGTTAAGATTTACTAAAACTACTACAATTATTATCAGGAAAAAAAAAATACTTAACATAAACAGGGAAGTTCCAAGTTAAAATAAAGTGGCACCTGTTTTAGCATACTGTTGTTACTTTATTTTTACAAATTGTGCCGATTGATGGTAAAGTTTCCTCCCAATGATCAAAATTATACTGCAAAAATTTATCGGTTTCTCCAACTTCGACAGAGAATGTTCCAAGATCATTATTCAGTTCGTTCAACCAAATAAGTATAGGTTTAAGAGAACTTTAATGGGATATGTATCATGATAAAGAAGTAATGGAACTAAAAACATAGATTGATTAATCTGACCCCATTAAATTAAATCTATTTAGTTTTGCTGTGACATATTGTCCATGCATTAGGGGATATAATTTGGGCAATAGAACAATCAACAGCCATGCATCATGCACAAAAAGCATTTGGATAACAATGGACCCTCTCATCAGCATATCATGCACCATTAACATACGTCCTACTGTAATCCTTTGTCCTGCTATTGCTTATCCTTTAAGCCTACGACTCGGAGAACGTATATGGAAAGATATTCTGCATATACCATACTTCAACATTATTACAAAATACATGCTTCATGCCTCCGACCATCCACGTGATATGTATTATTATATCAAGGCAACCAACTGCATCATGAATTCTTTTTGGTACAACCCTATCATGCAAACAACTATATCAGTGATATTCCTTACAATCTAGCGTTAAAAAGAGCTATTAAGCAGATAAAGAAAACTACTCGTTGATGATTGATATCTTAAGAAGATACAATTTCATAACGTGATGGCTACATATGATGACCTACATTCTATCATAGAGAATTCAAAAGATAACATTAAAAGATAAAGATTATAGTATCAACATGTAATAACCATTTTTATTTTTCTTTTGGGACTCTTTAGACCTAACCTATTATTGATTAAAAAAAGTTCCAATAAAGCTTTAAGTCTCCCTTCATTTAAAAGTAGAGAATGATGAAAAATTATTAATACCCTTTTCCTTTTTCACACTCTAATATCTTATTACCACAAATCATAACAAAGTTATCCCGTACCAAAACGAACAATCCTTCGAAAAGAACATAAAATAGTATGTGTAATATTTGTCCCTTTGCATCCCACTTTTTTCATTTAGAGCTCAGAAATGTCAATCTTAACATATCCTAGATGAATTGTTTGCACCACTCGTGATTAGAACATTACCTTCCAGCACACTCTTACCGAAGGAAATGCACTTGCAGACAATTTTAGCCAAACTAGGAGTTGGTCATGCAGATGACGTTTTAGTGCATACCAAATGCCCTCAAGCTTGTCATAATAGTTTGCCTGCTGATGCAATAGGCAGTGTTCAGTAGAAGCGTGTAGTTTATTTCCTTTGTTTTTTTTTTCTTTTTCCGAAGTATAAAAAAATATTGGTTTATTTTAATTTCAAGTATGAATTGAAGTTACTATCTTGTAAAGTTAAATTGTAACTAGTGATTGAAATGTATCACGCTTGATTTAATTCTTTTGTTACATGCATAAATTTATTCCAGGACCCATAAAATTTATATATATATATATAAACATCCAGATGGTTATTGGGGGTTAAGGATTACAGTTTTGCTTTTGTGAAATTACACATTTGTTGAAGTTCGTTTCTGTCCTACATTCGTTCAAGATCTCTAGTGATTATCGATTGACATAGTGAATCAGGAACTGAAATGATAAATAGTTTACAACATTTAGGTGCTACTGTAAAATTTTAATGAAATTAGATACTAAAGTGGTTAATTACAATCTCAAGCTTTAGATTTATTCATTTCCTAATTATCTAAACACGAGACAGTTTCCTTTTTCATTTCATCATCCGTTTCCAAACAAATGCAAGTAAAGCAGGGGTTTGACATCCGAATGGCAAACACCGCCGGTGTTTACGGCTTTACTATGATACGTGCTTTAAAAGTGCGCAGCGTTTAAAAAAGAAGTGCACATAAAGGTAGTGGATATAGGGTGATCGATTGAAACTGAAGTGTGATTACCTGATAGAGATATACATACGAGTTACAAAACAATAATATGCTTAGGACTCAAGGACAGATCCTTCAACAATTTTCCATCCTGGACCTGAAAAAGACATCTCATATCTTGTTGTGTAGGTTCTGCTGTTAGAAGCATCATGTTGTGGATGGCCTACGGCATTTAGGTGAGTAGACTCTGTTAGAGTTGTTTCCACCACTGCACGCTGCCCATTCTGTGATATGGTCACACTATCGATGTTGAGGTCCTCCAAGATGTAGTCATAGGACCACCCACGCTCTGCAATCTCAGCAGCACGATCAGTCCATACCTTCAACATCTCACCGTCCAAAACCTATCAGATCATAACTTTCAGCAAAACTTCATACACAAAGAAATATAATTGCCTCGAGACTGTTGTCAGCAACAAAATCAACAGAAACTTTTTACTGGTCCAGGAAAAAGAAAATCCTACAAATAATAAAGTACACTCTGAAGTTGCCTCTCAATATCCCATAACATGTGACTTTGCCAAAATGTGCTAATGATCCGATTAATCGCATCTAAGGGCTCATGTTATAATTAATGGTATTTGACCTGATTTGGATTTTCCGATCTGAAATCAAATTTAATTAGGTTCCTCTCTCAGACATTAAAAGGATGGAAACGCAACACCCATCTAGATCAGAGTGAGGGATGGATAGCAAAGGGAGTAGATTGAGAAGGGGAATTGTTTGTTGGATTTGTATAAGGTGCTCCGCTCATAAACAGCCATCGGTGAACCCAGCAACCCAGTCCGTTCAAAAACATAAAAATAAATATTAAAAGTTTAAATGTACATAAGTACTCATCTGCATTAACAATAATAGGTCTATGGACAACCGGGTGGTCCAAAAATCACTTAGACCAGCCGACAATAATCCTAGTTTATTAACTTTAGGGGATTTTTCAGTGGAGGGGAATGGAGGCCCTATCATGTGATGAAGGAGGAGTTGGTTTATCATAAAGATTGTGTAGTAATCAGTTAATATCTGTAAAACAAAATATAGAGTGCTTCCTGCTCTCAAAATCCCAGTCCAGTCCTTTTCAATCTATGAGCCCAACCATTCCCATGCTTTTCAGAACTCCAAAAGCATGGCCTACATGATATTGCATTGCATCACACCAGATACTGAATCCATTGAAAAAACGGTAAACAAGCTAAAGATGCATAATTGCACAGGTGTGATTGCATAATTGCCAGATTTAACATCACCAAGGGGTGAAATCAGTCTACATAGATCATACCCTCCCTTAAATATGGAGATCAGTCAAATATTATACCTCATGCAATCTTCCTATGCAATGGTCAGGTCCAAAAGCTTCGGATTTTATACTTTGCCACTTGCGAACTAGAGCTTCTGCAACTCTAGCATCCATTTTTGGTAGTTGAACTCCTTTTTCTTCATCTCCCAACGAATCTGTGAAATAATAAGCAATCAATGCATGAAGCCGTGAAGTTTACTCTAAGCTAATTTTGGGTATGCAGCAAATAAATCATTCAGATCATCTATACGAAATTATATGTATTAATCTTCCAAATTGCAGATGTTTCCGAAAACCATACCTAAGTTGATAGTATCCGATGCCACAGCTGAACCAGTCATTTTATGAAGCAGAGGCAAGCCATTCCTAGCAGGTAAAAACTTTAAACCAACTAAAGTTACAAGTCCAATTACAACACCAGCACACATGATCTGCACACTTGCATTTTTAATTTCATCCGTGATAAATTCGCCTTCACTTGCCTCAGCAGTATTTTTTATTCCAGAAACATCAACATTGACTGAAGAATCCCCTTCTGCTAATATCAGAGGATTCTGACTTCCAGAAAAGTTAAAATCATCTCTCTCACCGTTTTCTAGATGTTTCACAATTTGATCTTCAGAACCAACAGGAAACACCTTTTTCAAAGCATTTATTACACTAGCCTGAACCTGGGTAATGACAGCAGTGGCCTCAGCTCCGATTTTTACTATGGCTGCAGCAGCAGCTAAGGGTGAATGGCCAACACCCTCCAGCCTTTCTAGATATCTCAGCACTGTAGGGTCATCATAATAATCTCCAAGCTTGAAACTTGTTTCTTTTGTATCTCTAAACCTAGGAAAAACCACCTCCATCAGCCATGTTTCCAACAATTTACAGAGTCCAGGAAGATCACTGTCTTCATCCCCCTTAGCATTCTCCATAATAAATTCTATAATAGATGGGTTTCTATAAGGAGAGCTATCGCTATCTAGTCCCAACCATGACCGACATTCATCTAGCTCCCCTACAAGCAGTGCACAAAGACCCCTTTCTAAAGCAAAATCAATCTCTCTCTTCTCACTGGGAGTATAAACAGAGGCAGCATTCCTCAAAGCTGTAACCTTAGTCTGTTGAAGTTGTTGGAACAAATTATCAGCATCTTGGATAAGATGCGGCTTCTTACCCACAAAGGCTTGTGCTACAAGTGCAAGTGCCACTCCGTAAGCTTCAAAACTTTCAGCTGGAATATTACTTGGTGTGGCAACAAAAAGTTCGACCTTCAAAAGAGGATTTCAGGGTAAGAAAGAGATGAATGTAAATTCTTTATAAGTAAACAAAGAAAATTAGAAAGAAAAGTTCAACAATTTTATTTAGGAAAACCTGTTCAGCTGCTGTCATGTGTAGGAATGCCTCATTCATGAAGTCTTCACGGGTGTAACCCCCAGCAATGGCTGCTGCACCCCCTCCTCCAACTGCCCACAAAATGTTACGGACACCAAGAAGACCTTCCTCTCTCCGCGTTAGATGTTCATCATCAAGTGGCAAGGCTAAAAGTTCCAAAACACAATGTGGGGTTATCTCTTCTAGCGTCTCATCTATTTGAGCTTGCAAATCAGGAGCTAGGCTGGTTGCCCCTTCTTCCTACATGATCAGGGAGGTTATTGCGCAGTACATAGCAATGGAAGTATAACACAGAAATCTTCAACATATATTATTATATGCAAATTATGTTATAGCACATTAAATACAAGAAGAAATTTTATAAATGTAATATTACAAAGCTTTAAAAGACATTATATACTTAATGCTTTTCATTCACACATTGCAACCTCTAAGACCATTTTGTCTATACAAAAGCAGAGCGGCTTGCTTTGATATGACAAAAGCAATCTATGAATGCATCAACATGACAAAAGCTTTTTACATTGGAGGTTCAAAATTGTATTGGAAGAATAAACAAGAGACAGTAGAGGAGGCTCCAGATAGTAGTGCCTTGAAGGGTAGATGTACAAGAACTAAGTCTTGCCACCACGAGAGTCTATTTCTGAACCACAAGTCACGAATTTGCAACATCGCTTGCTCTCAAAAAAAATATGATGAAAGAATGGACCAAATTTAAAATCACATGCTCTATAGCTATGTAACATTCCTCTAATACTTAATGTGTTACTCCCTCCACTCCTTTTTATTGTCATTTTGGAAGATGATTTTGTTCTTATTTGTCTGTCATTTTCAAAGTCAAGTATGATATTAGCAATTATTTTGTCTATTATACCCTTCAATAATCTAATTCTCGAATAATTTATACAATTGCAGTAAATGAGTAAAAAATGATGGAGAGAACGCTAACATAACTAATGAGAGAGAAATAAATTAACTAGAGCAATATCTTATAGACAAGCTAACCAGCATATATGGAATTTAAAACACAATTTCAAAGGTGAATATAAGCTATCATTGCCTTATAATGTCATATCAAGAAGTTCAAATTGTAATAGAATTTGTGATTCTATAGATACCATATATACAAGACAATTTGTGATTCAAAAACAGCGCAAAGAAACTTTATATTATCAGTGCATGTATTATTTATTCTATGAACTACTTATTCAAGGTTTGAAGGAACAAACAGAACATATAGGAGAGCGAATCACCTGCAAAAGCTTCAATGCCCTCTCAAGCATCTCACAAGCTGCAATGAAATCCGGTTGGGGCAAAGCCATGGCATCCCTTGAGAAGTCAACAAAAGCGAGCGCCATAGCCAACACAACATCCTGCTTAAACGTCTTCGGCAACCTCTCCCTAAGCAAACCCTGCCCAATCTCAAGCACAAGCTCCGGCTCTCCAGCTTCCTGCAACACGCACAATGCTCCAGGAACCTACCAACCAACCATTTCAGTTGTCAGTGAACCAACCAAACATCAAACTAGAATACGATAAAAAAAAATAAAATAGGAATAGAAAATAGAAGAAGCCTTGGTTACAGTATTGGTCCCTGCAATAGACATGTTATCACAAGTTCAATTGTACAATTTTACATTCAACAGAAACACTCATCAGAAACTCCATGCATCGCCAAATCAACATTTCTCTTAACGACACAAATTCCACAATTAAAATAGTAACTTCAAATCCTCTAAAAGGAAAAAAAAAATAAAAAAAAATAACAACGGAGGCATCAAATTTACTAAAAAATAACTATAGTATGAGAATCAAAATTTCAATTAAGCTAAACAGAGAGAATTACTTTGTCGAAAGGGATTTGAGTGAGAATGGCGGCGTCTTCGTCGTCAACGAGGCCTTGATTGTACTCTCTTCTGGAAGCAGGATCCGCTAGGGTTTCGCATGCGGCTTGGAGGATTTGACGGCGGCTAACTAACGCGTCGTTGCTGAATGCGTACTGAGGAGGCTTCGAGAACTTCGCTTCGTAGGCTCTGCGAATGCCGTCGCCCAGAAAATGCGACTCGGCGCCGAGGACGCGGTACAGGTCGAGCGGGATGGACACGTAGCGCTCGGGAGGGTCCAGTCGCGGAGGGACGGAGGAGGGGCTGAGAGTGGCGGTGGCGCCCGATGAGGCGTCGCCGAGGAATTGGAAATCGGCAATGAGGCGCTCGGCCCATCTGCTGGTGGCGCAGGTGGTGGAGAGGGAACCTCCGGCGCGACCGGAGACGGAGGAGGAGGAACGGAGCTTGTTAGGTTTTGTAAAACGGTTAATCGTTGGGTGAGGAGTGCAGAGGACGAGGCCAACGCGAGGGAGCAGCGTTTCCATTGAACTTAAAACCCTGTTGTTGCTACACTCTACTCTCTAGCGTATCGCATGTCGCAATGGAAAAGCTTTTCAACTATTTTATATTTTTACACAAATTCGAAATTTAGTAAAATAAATGTGAATGGGATTACATAAAAAGTGGCCAATTAACCTGTTCCATTCTCCTTTATTTTCATCAATATAATAAATGTCACATATTAATAAAATACTGTCTTGTCTTCGTAATATGTCATTGAGTTGTTTAAGCATTTTTTTTAACTGTTTAGTATTTGCATAAGATGTAAGAGAGAAATGTGAAATATTGAAGAAAATGAGACATATTAAGAAAATTTACATTAATACAAAATTTTAGCGGATAAATTGTTTGTAGGGGAATTATTGGATATGTTCTCACTGGTAATTAGATTTGTTTATTCAGTGTGTAAA
>Ga0099825_1005623_pt1 | contig 16019 bp, 11 predicted proteins | sample SiratroredBW_FD_76838 | JGI IMG/M metagenome (GOLD analysis project Ga0099825, IMG submission 76838) | Root nodule microbial communities of legume samples collected from California, USA - Siratro red BW | ecosystem: Host-associated > Plants > Roots > Nodule | place: USA: California | collected...
AAGATTGATTCTTCAAGTAAAAACCCTCTTTCGAAAATGATTATTATGAAACAACAATTCTCTCACAGTAGTTCTCACAAAATGAATTTCAAAAGATTGTGTTTCGCAAAAATGTATCTCTTTTTGTTCTTTCTCTTATCTGCTCTTTCTCTTCTCTGTTCTTTCTCCTATTTTTCACACTTGAAAGCCCACTGTATTATAGAAGAAGAACTCAAAAGCAGATTTTAGAAAACAATTAATTCAGTTATGCTCAGACACGAATAAATTGATTCGGCTTAACCTGAAATCAGTTTATAATAATTCAATACTTTATTTTCCAAAACTGTTTTTAACCAAAGTTAAACCTTTTATGATTTGATTTAAATCATTTAGACCATGTGCTAATGAATTTCTCCTTAGATGTGCATAGGTTCTCTTTCACAACCAATCACACTCACTCCCACTAAAACAAAGCCTAGAACACACTTCCATTTGCTTGCTTTGGCTCGCTAGGCTTCATCAAATCCTTTAGTATTGTGAGAATACTAACACCTTTCTTACTTATTACTACTTCAAAACCAAGAAAATATCTTAAATCACCAAGATCTTTGATCTCAAATGTCTTATTCAAAGCTTCTTTGACTCGCTCAATCTCTCCTTTATCATTTCCTGCCAAAATTATATCATTCACATACACCAATAATGTTGTAAAGATCCTTCAGAAGAATTAATAAATAAGGAATAATCATTCGTAGATTGAGTATATCCCGCAGAAATAAAAAGGATGACAATTTAGCAAACCACTCCTTGCTAGCTTGCTTAAGGCCAAATAAAGCCTTTTTTAATCTACAAACTTGTCCTGGTTAAATAGAAGTCAATCCAGGAGGAACAACCATGTATACATCTTCTTTCAACTCATGGAAGAAGGCATTATTTATGTCTAACCGTTTCAACTCTCAGTTATATATAGAAGCTAGAGAGAGAAGCAACCTTATAGTGGTCATCTTTGCTACTGGAGAAAAAGTTTCAAGGTAGTTAATGCCCTATGTTTGTGTCTATCCCTTCACCACTAATCTTGGTTTATATCTTTCAACAGTCCTATCAACATTATACTTTATTTTGAATACTCATTTGCAACCTATGGCAGTTTTGTTCTTGAGAAGAAGAACAGTCTCCCATGTTTGATTTGACTCAAAAGCAAATATCTCACACTGTATAGCCTTTCTCCAACAATCATATTTCACAGCTTTAGAATTAGTGTTTGGCTTAACATGTGAAGAAATAGACATAACAAAAGATTTGTAAGAAGGTGATAATTTATTGTAAGAAAAAACATAATTCAACGGATATTTAACTCTAGAAGATGTATTGGAGACATTGAGGTTACAATGATAATCCTTTAGATACTCAGGTGGTCTTTTTGTTCTGGTACTCATTCGAATTAACTGTGTTGTTTAATGATTTTCATTGAGGTTTTGGTCTCTATGGGAACAAACTTCTTCGGCGATATGAATGTCTGATTCATGGTCATTATTAACATTATTTTCAATATTATCACAGGGTGCAAAAATGACTCGTGATGGCTCACTCAAAATAGGTTGATCTTTTATAAAAACATTTTGACCATGAATGTTTGGACGGTCAGTTTCATTGCTAGTATCTTCAACCCTTTGATATAGAAAAACATGTTCATAGAAGACAACATCCCTAGACACAAAAATTTCTCTTGATTGAATATTCAAAAAAAATATATCCTTTTGTCCCCTTTTTAAAACCAATAAAAACACATTTTCACGCCCTTAAATCAAATTTACTTCTATTTGTTGACAAAGTGCTAGCATAGCATAAAGATCCAAACACCTTTAATTGATTAAAATCTGATGGAGTTTTGTAAAGAATTTCATGAGGAGAAAAATCATTTAAAACAGGTGTGGAAAGCATGTTTATAATATGCGCAACATGTATCACAAAATATGACCAATAAATTTTGGGTAAATGAGATTGTATCATGAGAGCTCTTGCTACATTTAATAAATGACCATGTTTCCTTTCAACTATCTATTTTGTTGTGGAGTATTGACACATGAAGTTTGATGTATTATTCCTTTATTGATAAAAAAATTAGTCATGAAAAATTCAGTCCCATTATCCATTATTACTTTTATTGCTATCTCAAATTATGTTTGAATAAAAACAACAAAATTTTCTAAAATCTTAACAACTTCAGATTTTTGTTTTAAAAGAAAAACCCATGTGTACCTTGAATAATCATCAATTATGGTCAAGAAATATTTATGACCATGAATTGATGATAATGAGTATAGTCCCCACACATCAACATGAATCAAATCAAAACATTTTTCAGATTTAGATGCACTAAGAGGAAAGGGAAGTCTTTTTTGCTTTGTAAAATGACAAATATCACAAATAAAAGATTTGTTATATTCAACAAAAGGAAATTTATATTTGATAACTATAAAATAAGTTTTGACCAAGTTCAAGAGGAGGGGTGAATTGAACTCCTTTGAAAATTTTTGCAAAAGTACTTTTTAATGTGAGAAATGAAAAATCTTTAAAGAAACTATTAAGATTATATGAAAAACAATCAGTCAAAGGTTCAAAACAAATTCTAAAACAATATTAGAAACAATAAACTGAAAACTGGAAACATATATTAGTTCTAGAAAAACCAGTAAACAATTCAGTAAATTCTGGAAAAAGAGTTGTTGAACACACTTCAAGAATTCAAAGAAATATTTCAGATAATTGTTTAAAAGAGTTTTGAGTATAAAGAATCAAATATTGAACAAAGCAAATTTTGTTTAATATTTGAAAATAAAAATTATACAATTATCAAGAAAATCAGTTTTTCTGGAAAATTAGGTTGATCAACAGTAAACACAGTGAATTAGAAATTAATTCAAATTAAGAAATGAGTTGAGTGAATTGTATTTAAGTGAATGAAATGATTTCAAGAATACTCAAATGATTATCAGAATGTTAAGCAATCAATTCAATAACAAGTTTTAACAGATTCTGAAAAATTAAGAAAATCAACAAGATCTATTAAGATGTAAGCAAGAACCAACAAGAACACACAGATTTATCCTGGTTCACCCTTCCTCAAGGTTTACGACCAATCCCTTACTCCACTGTAAGGATTTCCACTATAAAAGATCAAACCGATCAGTTTACAATAGTTCAAACACTTGCACACTACAAGAATACACTCTTCCCCGCAACAAACTCTCTACTGAAACCTACAATCGATCATCGAACTATACAAACTCTATTGTATAACCCAAAAAAACAACTTACTGAACCCTTCAGCACGACAACCACTATACAAAACCCAATGTACTTAAAAAATTACCACACCAGGCAATTCACAATACAACAATATTTAATACAAAGAAAGAATTATGACGAACACAACAATACAAGTACTTCTATACACAACAAATTACAAAAGTAATGAAGAAAGGGTATTATAAGGCTTAGTCTGATGATCAAATCAGTGTTGTATCAGTCTCAGTCAATTCAAAGCTCCATAATCAATCAGAGTTCAGTTCTTGATGTAAGAGAATTGAATGATCTTGATCACAAAACAAGAAGGGCGTTTTTCTCTCTTTGAAAACACAGAGCTCTTTGATCAGAAAAATGTTTAGAATAATTTTTGTTTGTTTCAAAATGTGCACCAACTATTTATATACAACTGTCTTAAAAATTTAGTCGAATGTTTTAGTCAAACAATCGATTGTTTTTCTCCAACAGTTAAAACAGTTATTTAAAAATACAAAATCTGATTTTAATAATTTCTTAAAAACTTTGTTAAATCAGATTTTATTCTTGGAGCTTATCCTTGAATGATTTTGATTGCACCACTGATTTGAGATCAAACTAGACGCACAACACACAACCTAAGTTCTAGACCAAGCTCCACCAACCTTCATGAATTCTTCACACAATCCACTTATGATCATTAGGTCTGAAACTCCATCAAATGATTAGCTTTATCAAATCTTCTTAGCAACTCCTGGTGCTAACAATAACATCTAAAGATTTGTTTGAAACATGCCCTAATCGAAAATGCCAAAGGGTTTCGAGATCACTAGCAGTAAAATTGACAGTATTAGTGATATGTGGAGATTTGATAGGTATGATTTGAAGGTTTTGATAAGAAGGGACTCTGAGTATATAAAGTCTATCTTGCATCTCACCTGATCCAATTACTTTCAAGGAGTTTTTGTCCTTAATGTGACAACCATTAGAATAAAAAATAATCACACAAGAGAAATTATCAATTAACTTTGCTACTAAAAGAAGATTAAAAGTGAAGTTAGGAATATACAAAACATTATCTAGGACATAATCTTGATTGATGAAAACACTTCCAGAATAATTTGCAATGACTTGATTTCCATTTGGTAATTTGACAAAGATAGGATTAATTTGATGATATGAAGTGAAATGAGTCACGAATGAACAAATATGATCAGTAGCACCACTATCAAGAATCCAACAACTAAAGGAAGAGGGAAATTTATTACAAGTGTGTGTTGTTGTGTTGGAAGGAATGACAGAGATTTGATTAGAGGCATTGTCACTGGATCTAGATTGTTGTAGAAGAGCTAACAATGTTTGATATTGCTCAAGAGTAAAACCAATTTGCTGAGAATGTACCTCTAACCTTAAACCTTCATGATTATGTTGGTTATTATTATAGTCTGCTTTATGATTTTTGAACTTGAACTGAGGTGGAAAACTATGTTTTCTATAGCATGTATCAATCACATGTCCTGTCTTTCCACAATGAATGCAGACTTTAGAAGTATATCGTCTTCCATAACTATCAAAAATTTGTCTCTCTTGTTGTGTATTGAGAGAACAAATCATATGTTGCTAAGAACTAACATGATAAGGTGAACTAAAATCTTGTGAGGGATCAACAATTTTGGCCATGATAAATGTAGCAACCAGAACACTCAAATCAGAGCTCTGATATCATATTATGAAAATAAAGAGATAAACAAAAATGAACAAAGGATACAAGAATGAAAATATTCTCTCTATTTTTCTATGTATTGATAAAAAACAAAGAGCTGAATTATACAAATAATATACCCATTCTAAGTATAGCTAAAGATAGAAAATAAATAAAAGTATTACAACCTAATACTGTCATAAAACATAAAATAAACATAATTGATGATAATTTGATATTCTTGTCATAAAGACAAAATCAAATAATTAATATTTGTTTTCTTTTAACAATTTGATCTTGTCATAAAGACAAAATCACAGAATTGATATTAGTTTTCTTCTAGAAATCTTATACACATATCCTCTAAAATTTACTTCCCTTATCTTCTTTTTTACAAGTGTTACAATCTACCTTCACTCGTTCTCTTTAGATAAAATCTATTTACTTGTTAAAAAACATATTATGAAATTTTTTATATCTACGGGTATTTATAAATATTCACAGATATTTTTTTTATCTTTTAATTTAAAAAAGTATTTTAAAAATCTTTAACATATGAACTTAGATAGAAATTTAATTTTAAAATACAATTTAAGTAAAATTGCATAAGAAAATTTCAGAACAAAGAAATTTAATTTAATCTTTCTAAAAAATAAATTTAAATAAATTGAAGTATAAATTTTAAAAAATAATCTTTTTTAAAAATATTAAATTTCATAGGTTATATATATATATATATATATTCTTAATTTATTCTTAATTTTTCAATTATTAGTATTTTCTCTTCAATAATATTGTTTTAATTACTTGATATTTTTTAAAGTAATCAAATAAAATTTACTAATCATATGGATTGTAATGACTTGGATACCGTGATATCCATATCTACTTCATCGATAAATCGAAAGTTAAAATATTCATATCCGTTATTTATCAATATTTATTAAAAATATTTATTTAGTATTTATTACTAATTTTATCATGGATAAGTGCGGGTATAAATTTTTCTGTCATTTCTATCTAGAACTAATGTTGATAACCTAAAGATACGGTGGATTTTTAACAAATTTTCTATTTTGAAGATTAATTTTAATCTCTCTTTCATTTAATGACAAAATTGGTAACTATTTAGGATTTGGGTAAAAGAATTTAAAGAATAAACATAAACTACGGTGTATTCAATCTAAATTAAATTAAATTTTTAATACTTTATAAATTTAAATATTTTTAATTAATTTTTTATTGAAAGATTTTGTTTTATTGAGTATTTAAATTTTTTTAAATACTTAATCATTTGATTTTATTGTCGACGGACTCACATAGTCTTCAGTTTCTTCGTCTCATATATAACTTGTCAGGTAATTCTTTTTATCTTTAATCTTCTCAAATTTATCGCTTAATTTGCTCATTCCCTCTTTTAGAGCTAAGCTACCGAAAAATTGAACTGGATTGAAGAGAAAAAAATACAAGTTGACTGATGACTTACGAAAATAAATATAGTTAACAATAAAATTAAACATGGCAAAATAGTTAGACAAAAAAAATAATTTAAATACTCAATAAAACAAAATGTTTTCAATAAAAAATTAATTAAAAATACATAAATGTACAAGGTATTTAAAATATAATTAAGCATCATATCTACCCGTACTTGATTTTCCAGTACACTTTTAATAATAACTTAACATTTTTAAAATTTAATCCAAAAATTATATTTTATGTTTTGGAGAAGTAGGTTTGGCACGACCTTGTGTGCTGCACGATGCATGATTTGACCATATCGGAGTAAATGAGGGACATGCAATCAATTCTGAACAGCGAGAGAGATGAACTTTGAAGTAATTCTTCATAGTAAAAGTGATATGTAAAGTTAGCAACATCGATTACAGGAGCTAGTTTCTCTGTTCATTGAAATTTAGAGTGTTAACTGCTTCTTCTTCTTCTTTTTTTTTTTTTATTACCTTTGGATATATTTAAAGTGGTTATTAGAGTTTTTCAATTTTAAAAAATAAAATTAGCTTTTACGTTTTTATGTGGGATTAAAATATGTAGATATTTTAGGAGAGCAAGGACAATTTTATCTGTCTAAATTCCGGGAAAGTATGTTCCTCTTTATCTATCTCTTTAGAATTTCAAGAACATATTTATTATTTTGTATTATATTCTCACGTGTCTTCAAATTTTTAAATAATTTACACATGTATTTGTTATGTTAGATGGAAAGATAAATGTGTAAAATAAGAAATTTTACAATTAGTTTTCTAATTTCTTAAAAATACTATTAAAAAAAACCCTGATAAAAAAAGAACGGATTGAAAGAATCCTATAATTTAACTCAGTTGATAAAACGGTAAAACATGGATTTTTGAGTAAAAATACTATTTTCTGTTTTAAGAATTAAGTAAAAGTTAGTTTAAATGTTATTATTGTTATTTTTTTGAAAGGAAGAAACATATTTTATTATGAAGTTATCATTTAAAAATGAAGCTAACATAATGTCACCAACATGATGTTACTTTCTTTTAAAGATTGTCTTGACTTATAATAATTGCGACCACTCATTATTATATTTTTCTAATACATCTAAATATTGTTATTATAACTTGAATTAATGATAATTAGCCAAACTCACGCTAGTGTCAATTACTTGACTTTACACTAAGATGACTTCATCGCTTGGTTATTAAGCATAACTCCAATTATATGTAAACCAGAGCACCAAGAAGCATATCGATTTTAAGTCGAGTTAGGAGTAAACAGAGAAACGTGACGTCATATTCATAGAGGTGTAAAATTGAGCAGTTAATCTTCATCATATATTACATCCATGTTATTTAAATATTTCATCACTATAATCTAGCTTTCAACAAAATATTAATTATTTTATTTTTAATTTGTTTATAATTAATCATTTTATCTGTATTAGTAAAAATAACGTATTTTTGTTTGAAGGAATGAGGTTATTTTAATAAAATAATTACTCAATTGATGTTTAATGATATTATTAGCAAAACTTCGTAACAAAATCAAACTCAATCTCTAATTTAACTACATAATATATGTTTTAATGACGGTATTTAATAAATAGATTTTTGATTACCTATATGTACTTAGTAGTTCAAGATTTAGAAATTAATTTATAACTATAATTTTAATATTAATTATTGGATCGATTACATAATACTAGGTTGAAAAAATGAAAATGTGAGTTAGAGCACACTTTCTTTTAATTAAGAACACAGTACTGTGATTTAAATGTGATTTGACACTGTAATTTAATCCTGACTTGATTTGAAACAACGATTTATCCGTTTAAGTATAATTTTATTTAGTATTAATTATAGACCAATATCAAAAGATTAAAAGAGTTATCATTAAATATGTTTTTTTGTAATAATGTGCAATGAATTAAGACATATGAGTGTGGTATGTTTAAGATAAAGAGAGGGATGAAAAAAGTGAAGGGTTTAATCCTTGACTAGAAAACTTGTGATATGGCTTTTGTAGACTGGAAATGTGTGAAAAGCTTAATGCAGGCATGGTATATGGTAGGGGCATGAAGTTACAGGGATTGTGAGGGTTCATTTTAGGAGACAACAAAGTGGCATTTTTTCTGGGAAAAAGAAGCCACCCCAAGGATTGGAAATCATTATGGTGGGCATTCAAGACACTCATTTGGACCAAATTATTTAGTCTACACAAAGTATCTTTTCACAATGTTGTTTTTTATAGCTAATTGATTTTTGGCAATTTCAAGAAGAAAACATCGAGAAAAATATAGAAATAAATAAATAATATAATGAAAAGGGATAAAATAATAATATTATAAAATGTTTTAAAAAGTATATATTATATAAAAATATTAAGTGATAATATATTCTCTTTAAACTGAATGTGTGTTATGGTAAATATTTATTTTATACATTTAGTGTTGTTGTTGTAAACCAAACAAAACGTAACATTTTACCTCTTTGTATATATGACCCAATTGGTATTTGTTGAAGTATATTTTTAAACTTTCAATATTAAAGGTTTAATCCTCCATATTTGTTAGGTACATTTGTTTTTCTTCTTTTTTTTATAATTTAATCGTCCATATGCTAAGCATAGTCAACATTAATTTTTTGTTGTTATTTATTCAAATTTCCACTAAAAAAATAGTCATCATTATAAACTAAAAACATGTCACTATTAAGATCTTGTGACAATAATTAAATTGTCACTAGTACTCGTGTCACTGTTGCACTTGTGACAATAATTTTATATGTCACTAAAATTAAGCTTTATTGTGACAAATAAAATTGTCATTAACAATTTTACGTAATAGTGACAATAATACTATGTTACAAATATAAAACATAATTATGACAATAATAAAATATCAAAAATATAATTTAATTATTATTATTATTAATTTATTATAATTTATAGTATTTTATTATCAAAAATTATATTATAATTAGCTATGAATTGTTTATAATTATTAATATTTTATCATTATTATTATAAAAGTTATAATAATTATAATAATCACTGGTTTCTATTTCATAATCTACACTTTCATCATGAGCACCACCATCCTCCAAATCTATTTTACTACCATTAGTAATGGAATCACAGGCTGACAAGTGAAAATTGTAGATTCAGCAGTAGCCACTGCCTCCATTGTTTTAAGCTCAGTGATACCAAGCATCAAATCCATTTCAGATTCATTTCAAATTAAAAATACAACAAATAAAAAATATAATGAGAACTAAATTCTAATGTATTTCAGGGATATCTCAACTCTTATACACAAATAACAAATATAAGTTCAACATTGAAAGAAACAACAACCACAAAAGAATGAGATGCAAACATAACCACAAATGTGCCTCACACCTATAATACAACTACAACAATAACCTGTCTCCATAGACTTTTAAATCTAAATAAAACATCAGCATAATCAGAGAATCTTGCACTTGCCCTGTAGCCTCCTTACAATTAGAAATTGCAAGCTTCATGCAGATTCCTAATAAATTCCATCCAACCTTCAAAATTCCAACCTATACCATTTGGTAGCTTCCCCAAAGTTGTGGTTGAATTTGTTGACTGGTAAGCCTGCAAGCTTGATGGTACAAAGTCCACATTATGAAAGCAATATGTGTTGAAAACATCTTCATTATGTTACAACTCCATTTTACTGCATGCGTAAAAGAAACATATTAGGGAGTTTATGAAATATGAAGAGATAACATCAAGAATAGAGGGGTAGAGACCGGAAGTAAGTTATGTGTCATGTGCTAAATAAATGAGAAAACAACAAATCATCTCTTTTTCACGTTTAGGTTTGCAAGTATGGGATATATATAATAACTGGGCACATGTTAGCATTGTACAACATTGCTCTCCTAAACAACATTTTTAACAAGGAATTGAATATATAGTTATCTTCAAGAAGGAAAGGTAGACGTAGAGAAGATTTTTTATCTAGCTCAAAGGAATGTTTGGTCCTGGATAACAAACAAAAATCTTAGAACAAATTCCCCTACTAGGAATAGTGTCTATGTCCATTACAGTGCATTCAAACCATGCGGTAAATAGATATCAATTTGTTTTACTAAATACTGTTAGCGTACAAAAGAGGAATTGGGATTAGGAAAGATATAAGGGGCATGACTGAAGGTAATGTAGAGGAAATTTCTTCTTTCTTGTGCATGTACAATCAATCTATTTCAACAAAACATGGAAAGATAATTTCTTATTAGGTTTGCATGGCAGTAGTCATCAACATGCAAAGCAGTGAATTTTCTGAAAAAAAGATATTCACATGGAACAGTGCAACACTTTGGGCTGGAAAAACATCAATGTAAAGATGTAATTTTACCACAAATAATAGAAAATGACACTACAAGAAGGCTAATATGTATTAAACCTTCGGATAGAAATTTACCTTAGAACCACTTTTATTCTTAAAGAGTAATAAACATTGTCCATATTATCTTCAAGGATTTTGATCCTGGAAAATAAATAAAATAAATCACGAATATGAATATAAAAATTAATAATAATTTAAAAATGTAAAGATATAGAAATATTAATACAAAAATAAATAATAATACAACTTACTTTGTTTGATAGAACATTTGAAGTGTTAAACGATAAACTTTCTAATACAGTAGCCATTTCATGTCTCATCTCCCTTTCAATATCTTGCTTCATTTGATCATGTTGAGCTTTCAAAGCAAGCTGGTGATTTTCAATTAGTTGATGTTGAGATTGCAATTCACTTTGAAGTTGAAGGTTGGTCTCTTCTTGCTTTTGAATAGCCTTGGTCAAAGTTTACACTTCTAACTCTAAATCATTTTCTCTCTTTTGTGCATCCTTCATTTGACTTTGAATAAGATGTCTCTCTACACTTCTTTTCGTCATTGACACACTTCCTATACCTTGTGAGTGATTTGGTTTTGTTCCCAATACAAATTCAAAATTTTTCACCAATGGGACAGGTGCTCTTGAAATTTCTTCTTGATATACTTCACCCACATTTTTTAAATTGTCCTATGCGATATTATCACAAAATATTATGACACATGTCAAAATATGAAAAAACAGTAAAATAACATTTGATATCTCTTTGTCAACTCCATAATCCAAATTTCTACACTCAAATTGTAAAACTTTAACAAGATAAAAATATAACTTTTAAATCTATTACAATAGAAGTGAAAATAATTTTTTTACTTACCAAAATTTGTTCCCCATTAGGAATGCACCAAGTTCCATCAGATCTCATTCGTGTGGCCTTCCACACTTCCACTGCATTTGGCCATTCATCGCTTTTTAATTCCTCTTTCTATTAAAAATAAATAAAATAAGATAATATGATGTTAGATTAAATAAAATAACAAACACACACAAAGACAAAACAAAAAAAAGTCAATTATCTAGAATATGTGTTTTCCTTCATTATAACAGCTCTGTCTGTTGTCTTTGGGGTCATCTCTGAGCCTGTATTATCTCTTTGTCTCACTATTTTTCAAATTGTTAATTCGGATTGGCTGTTGAAAGTCATGAAGAAATTAACCGGCAAGGGAAAGGGAAGAGACTATGTAATTGATAAATGTAACTTGTATATGTGAAATATAAAAAAAATCATATAAAGCTTATATAAAATCTACATAAATTTTATACTCAAACATAAACGAAACATTACCTACCATTTCAAATGCCCTTTGCACAATTGATTTTGTGCCAATAACTGACTTGATTTCTTGTTTGCTCCGGCTAACTTTATTTTTCAAACTTCTTTCCTATAAATGTAGAAATAATTTAATATTATAATATAAAAATACGTAAAAAATAAATTTCAAACTTGAGATATAAATATATAGAGAATGAAACTTACCTTAAATTTAGAATCATTCCATTTATTATTTATTAACCAATTCCAATCTTCAGGATGTATGTCATTTGGTCTACCTTTATTTTGGAGGTATGTTTGATGTAGATGGTGATGCCTGTTTCTGTACTGGTTTTGCAACTTTGCAACTGTTTCATTGCATGTTTTCCATCTTCTTCCTTCAAATATAATGCATCCTAAAGTCATGAAGTTAAAAGAAATTATCAAATAGAACATTGTTAAAATACATTCAATATGTAAATCAAAATTAATTAAGTGCACAAATTATAGTAACCTTCATATGTTTCCACATTATGTTTAGATCATCTTCAGAAATCTCTTTCCAAGTCTTCACCTGTAAAGGAGCCTTTTGCCGTATGCACACAGTTGCTTCAGCCTTGAAATATTTGACATGTTTTCCGCAAAGCTTAAAGTAAGGAGGAGGAAACTAGATATCAAATTTTTTCTCCATCGCCATTAACTTTTCTCTTTTCTTTGGGAGTTTCGCATAATGGTGTGCCCACGTCGCTTCTTAACCTCTTGACCTAAATTAAATTAAGAAAATAAATCAACACCAATTTAAGCACTTCAGATTTGTCATTTTAGAAAAAACATGTTCTTTAAGTACCTGTACTTATTTCAGGTTGCTCAATATCACTCAACTTAGAGGCATTCACCCTTTTAGAACTTAATTGTAATGATCTTGTTATCTACAAAATATAAATGTAAATAATCACAAAAGTTAAAGAAAACTATATATTAAAAAATAAGATAAACTATTAGATGAAGAACTAACAAATATAAGTATTAAAAAATAAGATACAACTATGAGGAGCAAGTATAAGTATTATCTAGAACTAACAAATAATAAAATCATGTTTCATTATCTATCTAAATTAGATTTTATATATATATATATATATATATATATATATATTACTATATTACTGACACAATTAAACTAAATACAAACATTTCAAAAGATCCTCATTATATACCATTTTTTTGCGGTACCTTTCATCTTCTTCACTAGAGTCTTGAAATTCTTCTACTTCTTTCGGCCTATACTCTTCGTCATGCTCTTCATCTCGCTTCTTTTTCTTCTTGTTTTTGGTATTTTGAATTGAAGCTCTCAAAGAATAAGCCGTATGACGTAATCCCAAAGCTTCTAATTTTGCTTTATTTTCTGTGATTCTTTGTAATCTTTGTTCTTCATAGCTAGACATGTTTTGCTCTTAGAAAAATAATTAGATATTTTCTATTAAACTTTTCACCTACATTTGAGACAAAAAGATAACAAATAAATAATCAATTTGTTACAAATGGTCAAATAAAAATGAATATAAAAGAACACATCCATCCCTATCTCAATGGTGATATTTCTCATTAAGAAGTGATCACAGAGTATTTGACAGAACAATTAATTATACCATTGACTACATAGGAAGAAAACATGCACAAGATAAATGTATATATTCACCCTATACTGCTTTATCTGCAGAAAAATATAGCTCACCTTGCTTGCTTGCTTCCCTATGAACCAGGAATATTATAATATAAACATACCTATTCTTTGACATATTATACAATTTTTGTTGGAATTTGCATAACAACATTTATATATATATATATATATATATGATTGGCCTGAAAAAAAAATCAAACTAGGTGTACATATAATTAAATCTGATTGCAATTACAGATTGTGCAACTAGAAGGTGAATTAGAAAACAGAAACCAACAGTAATATTTATATATAATAATAATAATAATAGGAAAGAAAAGGAGAGGAGCAAAATTGAGTTAACGATAAAACAAAATTGAAGCAAATATAATTTCGCTGATAAAAAAAAAAAAAAAGCAAACACAATTTCTAGTTTTGAATGTTAATAGCTAAAGAGACTAAAATGGTTAGATCACGTTACACCAAATATGATTTGGAGAGTACATAATCTTTTAGTCTCGAAGACTATAGAGGCTAAAAGGAAATAGGGATATCGATTTAGAGGAAGCACAATCCTCTAGTTTGGGAAACTAATAAACAAACGTTAAATTTGCAGATAAATCCACTCCTATTGAAGACTAAATCTCAAGAAGCTAAAAGTGGATAATTTGAGTTCGATAAAATAGGATTTAGAGGGTACATAACTCTTTAAACTTGAAGTCTAACAACTAAAGACATTAAAAGGAATAAATTGAGTTGGATAAAATATTTGAGTGATAAAAATGTTGAATTGAATTTTTAAATTATTTTTAAAGATTTCCTCACAAAGGAAGGAAGTTACATATCTAATTTTATAAGAATAAAAGAAACCTTGAGTATAACATGCAACAAACATACCAATTAAACTTTTTTTCTGAAAAAAAAATAATACAACTCAAAGACTAGATCAAATAAAAAAAAATTTTAACCAATAATTCAAGTACCATTCATAATAGAAAAATATATTTTTCAAAATCATTTCTAAGTTACTACACGATTATTCTTTAACTAATTTTTTCAAGTTTATATAAAACCACTGTTTTCATCTATCTCTTTAGATACTATTTGTCACGTATCATAACACAAGATTTTATAATAACAAATCAGAAAATTTCCAATGGTCAATAAATATGTATACCACCTGTCTTTTATCTATCCCTTTTAGATAACATATCAAATTACAGAATTAGATAACAAAAACATCCGTGTGGCACAAATTGCAAGTTTAATTATTAGCACAACTAAACAGTGTAATCTTGACAAAACAGAACATTTTTTATTTATTTATTCATTAATCATATTAACCTTGTAGACAGAACATTGAAACAGCAGAACAAAACTATGTAAGGAAGCTAGCGTTAGAACAAACTCAAGCCCTAGGAGTTGAAGTTATGAGAGGCAACAACAAGTTATCTATAATTTCTATTGTGGGCATGGGTGGGTTGGGTAAGACCTCACTAGCCAAACATGTATTCAAAAGAATTACTTATGCTATTCTTCCCTTATCCTAACAAAATGGTCCAGCACAAGGAAGCACTCCCATATCATGTTAAAATCAAATATAAGAAGAGAAATAAGATTATAATTAAAGAAAAAATGTGACACATACCCTTCTATTGCTACAAGACACCTGCTTTTAGGAAGCAAAAGAAGAAACGATGCTTTGAGAGATTCTAGGTAGTCACGATTTTACTGCTTCATTTTAGGGTATGCGTGGTTGAAGATTTTGTGAAACAAGGGCTTCACTTCAGCCTCAAAAATCAAGGGTTTCCTGCTTCGTTTTAGGAAATGCGTGGTTGAAGATTTTGTGAAACAAGGGCTTCACTGCAGCATCAAAATCAAGGGTTCAGTCTTCCATTTGGAACAACGTAAGATGGAAAATTGGAAGTGTATATGTAAAATTGAAAGAGGCAAAAATTTCTCAATATCTCTGTTAGATTGGAAGGCACACTATGTGAAAAATTGAAAGCGGCAAAAATTTTGTGGAGGTGTCACTTAGATTGGAAAGCTGAAAAATTGAAAGCGGCAAAATTTTAAGAAGCTGAAAAGATGAAAGGGCCAAAATTTTTGTTAAGATTTCTTTGAGCACAAAGTAACTGGCAAAAAAATTATTTTATATTAATTAATTTATTAGTATATAATTAAATTTATTAATTTTAATTTTAAAAAAATTGAAGTATAATTATATT
>Ga0099825_1005634_pt1 | contig 15994 bp, 13 predicted proteins | sample SiratroredBW_FD_76838 | JGI IMG/M metagenome (GOLD analysis project Ga0099825, IMG submission 76838) | Root nodule microbial communities of legume samples collected from California, USA - Siratro red BW | ecosystem: Host-associated > Plants > Roots > Nodule | place: USA: California | collected...
CATGGTTTTGCTCTTGGGCACCTCCCAAAAGGCCTCTTACCAATGAAGACTACCCATGTGTATATAAACCCATGTCCAACCTCTTGTTTGAGTGATGTGGGACTTTGTTTGCACCCCAACAGTGAGCTTGTCACTCATGTTGAAGGCTTTGATGACGCTGTCCATGGTGGCTTTCACGGCCGTGGCAATGTAAGCCTTGGGGTCAGCTGTGTCAAGACCCTTGACGGAGCTGAGAGTGTCATGGCAGAGTTTTTGGTCATCGGTGTTTTGACAGATAATCTCGACAGATTTCTGGTTGGATTGGATGGCAGGTTCGTCACCTCTCTTGTTAACGGCAACCACAACACCGAGTGCAACACCTACCACGAGGATGAGAGAAACAGCGGAGATAATTATTTTCCCCGACATCTTTTTTTTTTTTTTGGCCTTGGATCTTCTTTTCTCCAAGACGATGGAGGAAAAGAAAATTGCAGGCTTATTCTCCTCCCCTTCGAATGTCTCTAGGGGAGGCTATTGTTGAGATGTTGGTGAAGAATGTTGACCAAGAGATGGGATTATATACTGCTCCTTCTACCTTTCTCCACCATTAAATCCAACAGACTCTATAATTGGCCCTCATTAATTGTGATTCATCCTTTATTTGGAAGAACTATATTTGTATTGAAAAATATTCATTTTGTTACCAGCTTTTGTTGTCAACCTTTATTTTAAAATTTTACAATTGTTACTCATAATAAAATATTATATTACAAATAATAAAAATAAATATTAATAGAATGTTATAATAAAATAATAATTTATAAAGTTGTAATTTGAATGTTATAGAAAAGTGAATATTTTCAGAATATTATGACTCATTTGTATTTCATCCCATCCTTCTTCTAACAATTTCACAGTAGAAGAATGTAGAAAACTTTTAGGAAAACTATGCTTTGATTCTCACCTAAAACAATTTAACCCTCTTAATAACTATTTTAATAATAATATAAATATTAGTATTTTAAGTTAAAAAAATATAATTAAAATATTAGTATTATAGGTTTTGTAATGGATATATTTTACTTTATGGAGGTGTCACCCTCAAACTTTTATACCCATTTGTTTTTTCATATTCCTTACATTATTATTTTGTTTGTTCATATTCCTTACATTATTATTTTGCTACTATTATTGTAAGAGGTATGACGTGTAAACTTAATCTAACCAATTGTTTTAATTTTTATGTTTTTTTATACATGTTTTAATTTTTATGTTGTGTCATATTATGACCCCAACATAGTGCAAATTGAAACTGAAAATAAATTAATTATAATCATAATAAACCAAAATAAACCAAAGGGTTTTAAGGTGTTATATTAATCCTAAGGAACTTGTTTAGAGAGAGAAATATGTTCCAATTTTAGATTATAATATTTTGATATTTAGCAAATTTTTATATCCATACAATAATTGTTTTACTTTTTGTTTTTTGTTTTTCTTTATAACTATAAAAAATTGTTTTTATAATAAATATATTACTCTTACAAATAAATTATTAAATAGTTGATGAAGTTATACAAATTTCATTTTTCTTTATTTTTATTTAAATAAAAAATTGTTTAGACACTTTTAGAAAACTTCCTCCTTTGCAATCTCGTTTTAATAGAAGTTTATAACTCCCCTTTAAACCTTAAACCCTAAATCTAAATTTGAAAAAAAAAATTAAAAGGCTAAAATGTGAAGGCTGAAAAAATGAAGTGGAGGAAAATTTTGAAAGGCTAAAATTGTAAAGAGTTTAGGGAGGCACGGGAGGGAGAAGATCGCTGCAACTTTTGAAAAGTTAACATTGTAAAGGGTTTTGAGAGAGATTGGGATTGGGAGGCAAAAAGGGAGAAATTGTCTGAAAGTTGTGAAAGTGACATTGAGAAATTGGGGATTGTGAGAAATAGGATTCTGAGAAACTATGGATTAGAAGTACTGAGGGAGAATTCATGGAGTGGGCGGTGGTTTGTGTGGTTGCAAGCGTCGGAGCAGTCGTCAGAGGGTAATCATCGGTGGAAACAGTAAGTTATTATTTTATACAATTATGTTCTTCTTTCTGGGAGGAGTATTTTTGTTGTATGAGATTGTAGAGAATATTTTGTAGTTTGATTTAAATTTATTGGTTGTACGGTTGCATGCATGTTGGGGAAAGTGGATCTTCAATAATTTCATAGGTTGATTTGAAGGGTTTATGATATTCTTTGTAACGAAATGAGAAATTTTTTTAATTCAACCTATGAATAGAATACTGATTTGAACAATTTCTTCCTCATCTATCTCATTTGAAGAGGTAATTGGTGAATAGTTTGTTATTTGTTGATTATAGTTTAAAATTTGTACTAATTGTGAGGTTGAATAATTTTGAGGTGTGATATTTTTTGTGTAACAATATATAGTTTCTATAACTATTGTATTTTATATTTTGGGGTTTTTTTTTTTCTGTTTATTATACATTAATCAATTTTTTATTCTTTAGGAGTTTAATAAGATTTTTGTTTTCCTAGGTGTTTTAGTATTTGGTGATGTGCATTCTATATACTAATTTTACCATTATTAATAATTATTATTCATAATTGTACTTTATATAATATTTTCATAAATTCAATCAAAATATTAATAATCATGTTATAAGCACTTCATTCTTATTGAAAATAGTGTCTGATAATTATAAATTTTATTTATGATTTTCCAAAATTAATTATATATATTTACTATTAGTCAAATTTATCAATTTTTTAAATTTATTTGATATGTTTAAAATAATTATTTCTATTTTTCAAATAGAATTTTCAGTAATGGTTAACTTTTTTTGTTTCATAATTTTTTTAACAGTAAAATATCTATTAACTTTTTAATTTATATTAATTAATTTAGTTTAATAGTTTATATATAATTTTTCAAATTTATATTTTAAAAACATTAAAGTTTTTCTAAAAAATATTTAAAATGAAATAAGGTCAAAAATCAATTTCCAACGTATTTTCCAGATGTTAATGTATATTAAATAATTTTCTTAAAGTCAATTTTACCTTAAGAGTATTTGAATAATTTGGTGATGGGTTTGTTTTAGGAATGAATTTAGGTTACAAATCGATTTAGAATTAACCTTACAAAATGATTTAGAATTTTCTTTTGTGATTTATCTGCTAAACTTTTATCCTGAGAATATATTATAAAAAAATTAGTAGCTGGATAGCATTTCTGGTAAATTCGTAAAGGAAAAGCTTTTGGTTGGTGCTTGAAATTACCCTCTTTGCCTCTGCTTCTGTACTCTGCGATCAAATTCAAAGCTTGACGCCAAATGCTACTCTGTCACTCACTCCTCTTCACAAATGGATGCTCATGAGGCCAGAATTTTGCTCGGTTTCCCTCCCAATTCACGTCCAACTCCTTCCGAGGTCTTTTCATTTTCTCATTCCCAATTTCTAGGGCTTTTATTTTTATATTTTTTTTTTCCATCGCGATTGGCACATCAAACCCACCTTACCCATTTTTTATCATCACCCAATTGAAAAACAAGTCAATTTTTTAATCGTAAAGTGCTGCTGAACTTGGACAATGAACAGGGGCTTTGTCGTTTCTTTTTGTTTTTTTTAGGTAAAATCAGCTTACAGAAAGAAAGTGTGGGAATCTCACCCTGACCGATTTCCATCTCAGGAAAAGCCTCATGCTGAGTCCAAGTTTAAACTGGTGAGCTGTTCATCTACTTTTTTTATTTCCTCTCCTAAATCATAGCTCGAATTCCGTGACTGTTGGTGACTTGACCTGGTGTTAGACTATGACAGTAAAACATGTCTCATGAGCCTAGTATTTCAGTGTGTTTCTATTCAGAACTTGTTCATTGTAAAGTGTGCTTCTCATGATGATGGTTGTCTAACCTGTTTTAGAGATTTAGGCCAAGGTCATATTTGCCATATTATATGATTTTAGGTGGAGGAAAAATTGTCATCATAAAACCTGCAGAGAACCTTGTTTTTTCTGCCTTTAATAATAAGGAACAAATTTATGTTGAATTGGATTGACTACTGAGAAGGAACCCAATATCTGGCGTTGATTTTATTTTGTGTTAAATGGAAATGCCAACTGAACTCTCTGTGGTTTTGTGCAGATTTCAGAGGCTTACACATGCCTGCAATCCGGTAACTTTCCAGACCTCCTGCGCTCTTAGAATTTGCTAATCTCCCTTGAAAGTACCTTCAGATTGTCCTACTTCTTATAAGGGTTTAACAAAACCAAGAACTGCATTTGTTTATATTTTTCTTGCCACTTCTTTTAAGTACTGAATAACTTTAGTTACACAGGTAGGAGAGGTGTTCCAGGTTCAGGTAAATTTGTATTCCGCACCCTCCTATGTGTTGTTTTAAACTTATACTTCTGTTTTTTTATTTTCCTTATCTAAACGTGGAATGATCCTTGTGCAGTTGAATATTCACATGTTGTGAGAACTGGATTTCCGAGGGCTCATGGAGGAAGAAAAAATCAGGCAATGATTAAAGTCCCTTTTGTTTTAATCATTCTGGGAACCGTCGCGCTTGGAGGATTTAATGCTTCGAGGTGAATCTCGTGACTGATTCTTCATTCTTCGTGTGTTTAACCAAGAAACTGAATGGCTGTTTATTCACATAATGACATCTTTTTCTGCTACTGTGTTGCAGGGCTTACAAAAAGCAAAAGGGGGAATACCCTTCACATAATCCATTTCTACCTTGATTTCTCCTCGATCAATCCAGTAATCACCTCTTTGTTGTAATTTGTGAAGAATATAGTATACCATATATAAAGTTAAGTGAATTGAAACCAATAGAAGTTATGTGATTTTATCATAAATTGTAAACTGAATTCCATCTTGATTTTAATTCAAGCTGATTCTTTGAAAGGATGTGATGCAGCTACGTTGATGAAGTTTATACCATTTTACTTATATAAATATTACTAAGTTTACGATCACAAATTCAAAGGATAACAGAAAAAAGGACAATGTTTATATTACATGATTTTTACCAACAATTATTGGCAATGAAATTAATTAAGGATTCAGTGGTACTGTAATTAACATTTTCAATTAATCGAACTAATATAGGTATTAAAGAATTTTGGTGGTTTTAATATGATAAATATTTTCTATTTGTGTTTTCAACATTTACAATATCAGTATATCTACAAGCTTATATGACATGATTATTATTACAAAATGGGGTCTTCTTTTTATCAAATGAATTTAAAATGTTCCTTAATTCTTATTTAATTTAACTATTTTTGTTATTTTATATTTTGGACAGTGAGCTCTTTGCATTATAGGCAATACAAAGCCATTTCACTTTTTTTAACGGGAATCACTCGACGAAATTTTCTGGCCAGTCAACTTTACCCATAGTATAATTTTGGCTGTTTCTTCTTGCACCTTCCTACTTTTGAATATCACATCATAAATTCTGGAACAGTTTAAAACATTTTTTTTATATATTTTGAATTAGATAATTTAGAATAATTATATTTTTTATTTATTTCTATACTAGGTAACTGAAATTATGAATGCATCACGATAAAGAATAAAAATGTAGATAGAAATAGCCATAATTCTTTTGGTGAAAACTGCTTTTATTAAACTTGGTATAGAAATAGCGATAATTCTTTTGGTGAAAACTGCTTTTATTAAACTAGGTTGTACTCAACATTGATTCTCATGGTGATCTAGCACGTTATAAGTGTATTGATTATTTAGCTAGTTCAAGAGTGAAATTGATCAATACCATCTGAGAACCATGCATTGATCCCTTGAGTAACATATTTTTCTTTTCATGTGTTGTATAGTTGCTAATGAATCAAAGCCTTTACTATATACCATATGTATTATGCTTTCATTAATACAAATTAACTCTTAAAGCTGTCAAGTTTCTAACATGTTCATCTCAATCAGGATCAATTCATATACACAAAATTTCAAAACCACAAAGCAGTACAAGTAATATTCGCCAAGGACAAACGTATATACTTACTTTATAAGTGAACGTCTTCATAATAACAGAATGAAAATGAAATATTTATATATATCTTGCATATTTTATTCAACTCCTATCTTGCAGTACACACCCAATTTAAATAAAGTGTATTTGTCTTTCTGGATTTTGTTTTTCCATTGGAAGAGATGAAACTCCTTTCGGTAAAAGCATGAAGTTTTGGTGATAAAAAGTACACCATAACGCCCAATTTCCCAGTTATTGTCAGGTAGAATCTTGACAAAACATGTGCGACCACATTGATTGAGTAACTGATATTATTTTATTAAACACAGAATATTTTCAGAGTCAGTATCGCAAAATAAAAGTCACGCAACAATATCAAGCTTGCAAAATATTTACCCGCACACAATCATCCAAACAATATTAAAATTCCCATTCAAAATATCTTTCCCCAAAAGAAATCTAATTTTTCATCCTCAATTCTTTCAATATCAATTCTACATATCTCAGACAAACTCCAAGGCTGTCTCCAAAAAAAAGTGTAATTCGACCCTACCGATTACATACTTAGAATCAGTAGGAGTGTACATGAATGATGTCTTGTGTCTATAGGTTTTTCCCAAAAAACACCTAATTTTGATCTTGCTAAAAGACAGTCTGCCACTTTCCCACCACTGTCTAAATGCAAGCAGGCATTCACTCCAAGCAAACATACCATCAGATAACAATCTCCGGCAACAAAAAAGCCCTTTAGCAAACATATAGTAATGCACAAAAGGTATATAACTTGTCACTGTTCATGATTCAGCCATGTCAATCGAGCTACTAATTTTTTATGTTGTAACTGTAAAAAGAATAGGTTGGTATCATATTTGATCTAGATTATCATCAGAATCGTTACTCTCCTCAATAAGTCCAATAGTAATCGGCTGCCACCCACTATGATGATGTGTAATCCACTTCTTGACTGTGATCACCATCTCCAGAATTTTAAGCACCTCCCCTAATACAACCTCTTCAAGGCACGATCTCTTTAGAATCAAACATGCTTCAAATCTAATTAAAAAACGTTAAGTTCAATGCATCAGTAATGAGGCTTCAAGAAGCCATAGGCATACATTTTATCAAAGTAAACCAACCCTTAAGAGCAACCAAAGTATACCTGCAACGCGAAATCAAGAACAGCGATCTCCCTTTTGATGAAGTAAGGAACTGCTTAACTCTGTACCATGTTTCGTGCGGGTAATCACCGGGATGACCCCCTGCAGGGTTCACACACTTCCAGAGGGCCTCATTTCTTCCAAGATACAAATGCATCGCCCCAAGGACTCGTTTTTCTACCCTACGTTGGCTCATGGCAAAATCCAAGGCCTTCCTAACATCAATTGCCTGATACAGGGGATCCCCATAACGAATGCAATCGGTTATATTCGCCTCGTTGGGCACAATCATTTCAACCTTGAGAAAGTTTAGGGTTCTCAGAATAACATCAACAAGCCCCTCCATATTGAACTCAGCATGGCTAATGCTTGCTCTAGAATCATCCCACGGATGGGTAGTAACAACATTCACAGCACGTGGAATTTCAATTAGCTTTTGCCTCGGAGGTTGTTGGCGTGAATCTTGAGGAATCGAAGTTTCATTATTCAACTTAGAACTAGTAGGGATTGGGATTGGGTTTACGGGTTGGCTACATTTACTAGCAAAGAACTCATGAGGAGCTCCGATAACGAACTTTCTCGGTGGTTGGGCTGGTTCCGGATTAGGTACATCATTGTTTATACTCCTACTCTCATCGGGAATTTGAAGAGGCGGAAGTGGGGGTTTCGTTGTACTTTTTCTTACGTATTTAGTTTTGGGTTTGAATTGATGAGGTGGTTTAGCGGAGTCAGAATCGACGATGTAAAGAGGGGCGCCGCCGGCGCAGAGGGCCGTCCAGAGCCAAACGACTTTGGCGGCGGCGAAGAGGGAGGGAGAAAATTGCGGCGGATGCGCCAAGAGAATGTTGTACCTTCTCATGCTGAGTTGGTGAAGCGCGTTGGAGAAGTCTCTGTCGCCGGATATGAGCAAGTAGTTGGCGGGGGCGGGATTGTCCACGGCCCATAGCAGCATGTCCACCAGAATCTTCTTGTCGCTCGCATCTTTCACACCTGAATCAGACAATCAAACGGTCAGAAAAAAAGTAACCAGAGCATGCGCGTGTGCACGTGCGCGTGTGAGTGTTACCTGCAGGGACGTGGTTGAGCGCAACGCCGGTGCTTGAGAGGGCGTTTTGGATGGGCGGGGGAATGCGGTTGGTGTCGCCGTAGGCGGAGATGGTGACGGCGCCGACGTAGTTGGAGTTGATGAGGGCGGAGGTAATGTTCTGCGCGACGGAGTGAGGGTCTTGGCCGGTCGGAACGTGGCAGTTGTGAATGTCCCACCAGACCGAAATCTTGGCCTCACTGTATGGCGTGGAGTTTGGTTGCGCCTGCATGGCCACCCATCCACACGCACCGCACTCAACTTCTCTTCACCATTGCCCTCTTTTCTCTTCACTGTCACAACCTATTTTATAACTCTCCCTCTCTTTTTTTTTTTTTTTCCTTTTTCTTTTAATTTCTATCACTTGTCCTTTTCAGTTTTCTTGATTTCTTGATTTCGTTGAAGCAGAGAACAGAACCGCCAAGTGCCAAATATTCTGTCCTTTTCTTCAAATTTACGAATAAGCATTTAATGAATTGTTAACTAATTAATGAGAGAATACGAGAATTCAAATAACTAATGTTTATATTTAAAATTTATCTTATTTATTTATTTATTTTTATTGATTGATCCATAATTTTCCCTTTTTCACTTCTTCCGTTCTTGTACATATAACAAGTTTTAATTATTTAATGCATCTTATTCTGTCATTGTTTCAGCTTAGTCTTTTCAGATGATTCTATATAAGTCATAGCTAAAGTCAGACTTTAATGTTGACATAACATAAACATATGTGACACTCAATCGTGATTGTCTTTTCATATGTCCCTCATTTTCTTATCTAGTCAGTATGAAAACTTTTAACTTGCTTCTTCAATTTTTACAAGAGATTTTATAAAACGTGTACTTTTAAAAAATAGTAAACTTAAAATTCAAAATATTATTGTAAAGATAAATTGTATGCTAATATATGAAAAAAATAGTAATAAAATTAGATTGATATTTTTTTTAGGATTTGGAAGTTTTCTTCCTTCTATAAATTTTTTTTCTATGTAATTTTCGAAGTTTTAAGTTTTGTTAATTCGTTTACGTTTCTGTTTAAAAAATAATTAAAAACAAATTATTTTGATAAAAAGAATGCTTTATTGTATTACCAGTCAACGTGTGCAAAAATCGCCGAAATGGAAAGTAATTAAATATCAGTAAAAAATGAAAATAGACTTATCATCACTTATTAAAAGAATTAAATATTTACTTTATTCTTAAAATAAAATTTTAAACAGCATTTGGTAAACAAATTCAATCAGACACGTTATTCATAAAAAAATTAATAATACTAACTTTAACTTAACAGAAGAACTCCCGGTTCAATATTTTGCTTATTAAAATAAGAAGGTTAAGGTTAGTTGCTTTTTATAAAACATAATTCAAAATATTACTAATTTTAAATAATCTTTTAATAATCTATTCACTTTTTAAATAGGATTAATTAAAGATGCCAATATGATAAATAACTATTCTATCAATTCATAAATTAAAGAAAAGGCACGATGCACGTATAACTGATACCAAAATAAGTTACCTATATTGGATTTTTTATTTATAAATTTAATTTTAAGTTACTGTCGATGTAATTAAGACCAAACTATTTGTTTTGTACTCTAAGATTTTTGGGTTGGGCTATATGCATGAACATATGAAAAAATTTGAAACATAAAATAAAGTTGTGTACATATTTTACTTAGGAATTTATTTTACAGTAGCCCTAAATAATGCAAATAATAATAAAATATTAATAAATTATATGATGGTGAGAGAACCGTAACAAAAATAATACTATATAACACAATCTTAAATAAAACATCATTATTAAAATTAAGTTTATTATTTAATCAATACAAATGACTCTATAATAAAACTTCAAAGCATTAATGATAATAATTCTTTCATAACATCAAACTAGTAAAAGTCAATTTAGGTTTTAATCGTTTCAGTTTTCGAAGACCATCTACATGTCCTACAATAAGTGTTGGAATAAACGTTGTCCATCTATCATTAATTGGAAAGCATCCTAAGGTCAGAGATTTAGAAACAAACGAACAGTTAATTCCTTTGAACGAAATAGTGATACGAAAGAGGTCAAAAAAATTTCTTTCCTCCATATGAATTTTAGAAGAGACATTTATTTGTCAGAATCTCTTTACATTTCCCCACACATGAAAATATTTATCTTTGTATGTTTGTATTATTTTCATTCTCATGTTAAAGGAATAAAAAAAATACAATTCCTATGAGAATATAAGAATAAAAGTAATTTTGCAATTCCATTATAACTTTCGTCTTATTTCTATTTTAATTATTTTAGAATTTAAAAAATATGTCCAGAATTTTCAGAAAGTTAACCAAACATTTTTCAAAAAATGCTTAAGATTAAGAATATGATTATAATCCCTACAATTATAACATCATATGCCATTCCGTAGCAATAATAATTCTCTCAATTTAATGACATCGAAGAATATCCAATCTCCCCAAAAAATTGGATGAAATGGAAAAGTTTTCTTTCTTAATTATAAGAAAAATCTCAAAACTAATGTTCGGCAGTAATTAGCTGTCAAAGATTTTCAATCAGCGAAAGAGAAAGGCACCGAGGGGAGACCTTGTGTGCTACATTTCAATTACCATTCTACGATGCAGGAAGAAAATGAGGAGACAGAGCAGTTCTTGAACCATATAATTTTCAAATTCTAAATAAAATTAGCAGTGGCGAGTGGTACCTCAAGAATCATCATTCAGTTAAAAGAGGTCCATTTGGAAGAAACAGAATCTCCACCGCATGTCAAGGCAACCCTATACAAGAATGAATCGCTTAACTACTGGATATATTTTAAACATGAAACTAATCAACTAAAAGAATATGTGTTTCCTCTGCTCTGTTTTCTTTCTCCTCTTGTTTTTCCCTCTTCTTTTGGAAGGAGGCGTTTGAGTTCTTTTTGGGAAGAAAGTTTAAGACATGCTTTGATTTGGTTCCTCTCCTGTAAGCTCTGTCTCTAAATGCTAGGTTGCTACTAAGCTGGCTTTCTTCCAATATGAGATGTTCTTTAAAGCATCTAAGCTAGATTGCCGCTAAGCTGGTTTTCGTCCAAATCCAAGATGAGACATCCGTGACGAAGCCATTAAGGGTGCTTCTTCATCAAAATTAGTATCAGAAACTGAATCATTCCATGAAGTCTCCTCTCTGTTGTCCATGTCATCAACTGCTTTTTTCTCTGTCTGCGGCTCCTGTATTTATTGGAGAAGGCAAAAAACAAAAAGCTGAAATCATACTTGAACGAAGAGCTACTGTATTTATTTATTTCTATAAAATAAATAAATCTCTTTTCATGGAGCATGGAATCACCAATTCCACCTCTCCCAAAAGGGATGAGCATCGAATGGAAACCTTTTGATGCTTTTCTCTCTACTAACAAAGATGGGAATGCTTATTTATGGAATAAAGTATGAAATGGAGTCACCATTCAACGCTTCTAACCAAAGAGAATATGCCAACAACAAATAATGCATGAATACTGATCAAACTACAAAACAAAGACAAGTTACTTAAAAGGCTCACCTTTGCTGATCCATCTTGGGTAGTTAGAAGCTGGGATGTGCGAACATCTCTGACCTTAAGGTAGTTGTAAATAACGACACCAATTAAAGCTGCCCATTAAATATATTAAGAGATACTTAGAATAAATCCATGCAATGAATGAAATTAAACTAAAATAATGTATTTTCAGCGAAGAAACTATACCAATAGCATAACCAATAATATTAAGTCCGGTAATCTTTGATTCAGGAAATAAGACAGTTGAAAGAGTGATAAGTAACCAGTCTTTCAAAACACCAGCCACCCGAATAGTCACTGCCCCAGTTCTACCAATCACCAAGAATGTGGAAAGATTCAATGCAAAAGCACAAACAGCATTTGAGAAAAATATCCAGAAGTTAAACTGCATATGTGGATCTTCCATCTCAGGCTTCTCAAGGATGTACCACGGGATAAAAAGAAATACAAAGCTGCGTATTGAAAAGTGTAAATGGTCATTATTCAAGGAGATAAAACAAAAATATAAACTTGAACTTTAATGAACTGTTACTTTTTCAATACACAAATATACCAAAAATGTACCACCCAAAGCCCATTCCAATGTGAGATGTTCGAGAGAACGAGCAACTATATCTAAGTCTAAGGTTACCCTAGGAAACAATAAGAGAAAGTTAAAATAGAGAGGCAAATCATCTTTCTTCCTATCATTCGTTCATAGGTTTACAGGATATATAGGGCAACCACTAGCTAGTGGGCTTTAGTTAGACAATTCAATTTTCAATACTAAATCCAGACAAATCATAGTTAGAAACTCATTAGTAATAGAACCCTTATGTGTGACATTCCTACATTTGAGTAGTGGTTAGCTTTTTGACTAAAGGGGAGGGCGATATCGTAGTGGATTGAGCTTTGTTGGTGTAGGTAGAGGATGTAGGGGAGGAATGGAAAGAGGATTGAGATGGAACAATTTAGGTTTGCTATCCTTGAGTTTATCTCCCACAAATTTAGCAAGGCCAATGCCTTGAGATGGAGTATGGGTGGTAAATGGCAAGCTCCTGCATAATATCATGAATGAGACAAAAAATAAAACAGTTGGAGACTATTGGGGGAGTGACAAATTACCATGTTGGATAGCTTTTCGAAACATGCTTGGAAGTCACTAATTATGGATGTTTGGGGGAGCTTGAAGAGTTCTACTTAGTCGTTGGCATAGGTGGAGGGTCTGAAATGTAACTCCAAGGCAGGGCGAAGGAAGGTCAGTCACAAAGTTGGCTTGTTTAGCTCATCACTTGAACCAGCTAAGTGTGCACCTTTCATATAGAAAAATGTCATGTGGAGACGTTGTTCCATAGGAACTTAGTAGAACTAAAAAGTTTTTATGCCTAAAAAATCCTATCTAAGGGATCAGGTCCCTCAAAGTGGTTGAGTTATATTTTGAGGGGCTAAAGAAAAGGTGGTGAAGGGAGTGGAAATTTTGGTGTTAGACAAAAAGGAAAAAAGGGGTAGGGCTTGTGTACGTGGTAGTGGTACCAGGTGGTGGTGGGTGTTGGCGTTGCAAATGTTGGTGTTTAAGGCAGGCCAAGAGGATGAGAGGTGTCACAGGTTGCATCAATATACTTGTAACGGAGGTTAAGTGAGCCATCGAATAATAGTGTTTTGATTGTTATAATCTTACTTTGACTATTAGCTATAACTTTTAGCTTAGTGGTAGATGCTTGATCTGAGCGTACTGGTTAAGGATAGATGGTAGGATGGTGGGGGGCCTAGCTGCATTAGCTTTCAGGATTTGGGTGGTGACATGGTCACAGAAATCATTATGGAAAGATCGAGGAGCTTTGTGACAAGACTTTGTCGATTGTTAGTGTGTCATTCTGCTGTTGTTGGGTGTCTAGCTGAGTCTAGATAGGGATAGTTTTTCAGTAATGGTATGAAGGGCCTCTCATCCATTTCTTTGGAGGTGTTTAGGAGGCGTGGAGACCATAACGGAAGCACCAAAATGATAAAGAGAACTAGCAGTTATACGTACCTTAAGTCTAGGGTTACCCTATGAAGCAATAAGAGAATGGAAAAATTCAGAGGCAAAATATCTTTCTTCATGTCATTCATTCAGAGCTTTAAAAATAAATACGGCAACTACTGGCTAGTGGGCCTGGGAGCGGGCCCTTTTGGAGAGACACAAACAATACTACACAGCAACTACTTTTTGCTGCAGTCCACAAAAATCCTTAGCACAATATGGTTTTTCTCTTTACGTGCTTTGGCCTTCGAAGGCTTTGGCAGACAGAGAATTCTAAGACGTGTATGACTGATATGAATGTGTGGCATTTTGATTATATGCTTGTCTCAACACAATAAGCTAATTCATTCAAACAATTACAAGTCAAAATATATAGGGAGAGATGCAAATCCCATAATATTCAGTGGCATTCCAAACATACATATCAAAATCAACATCAGATCCCATATAGATGAAAAGAAGTTTCATTTGCTTTCTTTCCTCCCACCAGCATAAGCAGAACTACATATGGGCTTTCAAATACTTAAGAACATATCTACCTGCAGGGTGCTATGTAATACAAGCTGGTAATAGGGTTTAGTGTCAAGCCCTTTTTTTGAAGAAGAACTTGCGTTAATACCAGCCTCAAAGCTTCAGCAACTATTCCTGTGACCTGATAAACTGTACCGAGCACATTAAATTGAATTTCTCCATAGGAGGAAATGACAACTCCAACACTGACCAGCACCATGTTCCAGAATACATCACACCTCAACTTCTCAGTTCCACAAGTTACAGCCACGAGAAATGTTGCCACTGGCACTGTAAAGCGTAAATTAAAAGAAATAATCAAGAACAGGTAAGCGACAATCATTCACTAAGGAATTCTATTTTTAAAAAATGTCAGATGGAAAGATGATACACAAAAATTAACTTACTGAGGGCTTTAAGCATCTGGATGAAGGCCACAGAAATGAACAAATAAGCAGTATTCCCAAACCTAAATAGATAATAGAGTAATTTAATCAATATATGCAATACATTTATGCAACAAGACTGAGAGGCATTTTACTAGTTTTTAAAGTAACTAATAAAACTTCTTATTTATGTAATACATAATCACTATTAATACAACTTTACCTCAATTCTATTCGATTTTATATAAATAAACTATGATACCAGAATAAAAGCAATCCAATGCATTAAAATCCAATCTAAATGATATAGAATAAGCGATTTTAAAATAATTTGTCAACCTCATAAAAGCTTGTGCAATCATTAGTTTTGTCAGCTAATTTCCTACTAAATGCCTAGGATTGTCAGGTTGTCTACATAATGCATAACATATCATACGTGTCCCATAAAAACATAGTTTAAATCTTCTTAGTTTTCATATCGGCAAACAGAAATTGATGATAGTATTTGTGCGGAACTATTTTGCTTGATCCAAGAATTGTAATGAAACCATTTGTTTTATCAGCAGATTTCCAACAAGACAGAAGGTAACAACAGAATAAATAACAAATACATTATTAAACTCTGATGTTGGTTAAATATTTGTATATCTACAAATAAAATTCATAATTATCATTTTTTGCTACAATACTACATAGCCCCACATTTCCAACTTTGAATACACAAAAAGGTCTTCATAAGTCTAAATGGAATTTATATGAACGAAGACCACAAGCTGATATCAAAATAAGGGTAGTCGTAGGACGACATATGATCACCGTAACCCTCATCAAACATTAAAGAGAGCGAGAGGGACCAAGACAGAAACAGTTGAGCATCAACTTTGCTAAAAATAATGGAAACTTGAAACTGGCATCAGCTTAAGCTTAAAATCAAAGAATTCAGTATGGACGAGGTTTTACGATACAGACACAGGCATTACAATTTAGTGAATTTACAAATGTTTTTGCTCAAATTACAACTTTAGGTCAATTACATCATATACTTACCACAGACTAGCTGCAAAGAAGGCACTTATGGGGACCACACAAGTTGCATATCTGCAAATCAGACACTGTGTGTGAAGCCAGAAATATTCAATGCAAAGTGAAACAGAATGTCTATGTAGAATCCTTACATATTGAAGGTCATTTTAATTGGTGACACAACCTGCATCAATTGAAAATGGGACATGACATCGTCTGGTTAGTTAAGTAGTAATTTACACAAAAAAAAAAAAAAAAAAACAAAAGTAAATAAAAAAAAAAAAAAAAAAAAAAAAAAAAA
>Ga0099825_1005637_pt1 | contig 15991 bp, 9 predicted proteins | sample SiratroredBW_FD_76838 | JGI IMG/M metagenome (GOLD analysis project Ga0099825, IMG submission 76838) | Root nodule microbial communities of legume samples collected from California, USA - Siratro red BW | ecosystem: Host-associated > Plants > Roots > Nodule | place: USA: California | collected...
AAATTTCAGTTTAGCTTTATTATGTAATTTTGATATATGTTAACTATGGAATACTGTGAGATACACATGATGATAATACTTTAGCTGTCATAGTAGAAGCTTTAATTTTGTGGGGTGTTACACTAAACAATCCATATGTTAAAAATCTCACATCAATTAGAATATAATAATGTCTTTTAATAGTTTATAAATGGATACAAATTTTATTTTATCAAATCGATTTTGTAAGAATAAGTTAGACTTAAATTTCACTTTCTAAGAGAGTTTCACTGTATCAACTCTGATTTTGTTTCATTTGTAATAATTCATTATATATTATGACTTCAAAAATATCATTATTTTCAGTAACAAATATGACCATACATAATATATCGAATCTTCTAAATAATTATTTCAGTGTATATTATTTAAGTTTAAATTCCACTTTTTACACCATCTTTATTCCTTAAGATGTTAAATTTAAATTAAATGCACCATTTTGTGGTATTCTCCAAGACTTTGGCTTGTAAGAGATAAAGTGTTTAGAACACTTTAACATAAAGAATCCACAATTGTTACTTAAAACATAATAAAATAATAAATGCACATAAATATATACATACACATTGTACTTGAGAGCTCTAATACCCAATTCTATTGGGTTTACACAGTGCATGCTGTTTCAAATTTGCATATATACATAACTATTAGAATATTTATATAACATAAAAAATAATATGCTCTAATTACAAAAGAATAAGAGTCTCCTGAGACTTGAAAAACGGTTATGCACTTATGTATGCTGAACATGAAGAAAACAGTTATGAAACAACATACAAAACCCAAGCTAGTAAAAACAATTCACTAAACTATAAACATATAAATTTATAATTAAAAATAATAATTTCACAGTACACTTAATCCAATGCCACAACTATCATACTTTCCCTCTAAAGGTCCATATTTAGAGTAATCAAATATTCATTCTACACATCGCGATCACGTAACATAGCACTTGAAAACTTCTATAAAATAAGTATTAAGTATGTTTATTTAAAACTAACATCTCACTTATGATTAAAATTTAACTTGTATATATGTATGTAATTCAACAAAATCAAGATATTTCATTGGAAAAATATTCAGAGATATATGCACTTTTCATGAATAGTTATATCAATTCCTAAAGCATTATAATTATAGAATTCGATAAATTAAAACTATAAAAAGCAAATGTAACTATCTACAATTTTTATATTCATCATTTTTTTTCTAATTTAATTCAAATCATACATAAATAAGTCAAAATGTCTAAAAGTGAAATAGGACAACATAGGTTTGGAATAATGTTTCTTTAAATTGCATACGTAATAAATTAAATATTTATACTTAAATCCTTAAACGAAATATTTATTTGTATTTATTTTGGTTTAAGTTTTTGAAATATTGTTAACTTTTTTCGCTTTTTCAAAATTTCTTTTATCATAACCATTGATATGTTTTGTATTATATGATAATACAACAAATGAAAATGGCATAATACTCATAATTCATGAATATTCGAATTTTTTTTCTACAGTGGAACTAATCCAACTTTTAATTCCCCTAGTAGCATACCTTGTCAAAATATTGTAGAGATAGAACAATTTACTCTACAGTTCACAATTCTAATATATTTTGCAAATTTGGCTGGAATATCAGTCCAAAATTTGACATCCACTGATTTTATTTTTTTTGTTACTTTTTTTTTAAAAAAAAAAACTAAGAGAAGGAAATTTAGAAAAAAAATAAAAATAATTACTTTGAAAATAATTATGTAAAAAAATATTTGGAAAAATAATTATTTAGAAAAGTAATAGTTTTAAGAAATAATTATTTAGAAAAATATATATTTTAAAAATTAATTTCGTAGAAAAATAATATTTAGTCAAACAATTATTTAGTTTTCTGTTGAATTAAAATATGTAATATTAATATTAGTTTAATTTAATTAAAAATAGAAAACAAAGAAAACCAAAAAATAAATCAAATATAAGTAATTAAAATTAAAAATTTAAATAATATTCATAATGATCTAAATAGAATTAAATAAAGAAAAAATAAAAAGTAAAAGATAAATTTGGATTTGAATTAAAATCACTTGCCTAATTTATTGTTTTTTTTGGTAATGATATACTAGAAAATAAAATTATTGATGGGAAATTCAAAGGTCATGATTGCTGGAAAAATGATTTTTTATGTGTTCTTATAAATGACTATATGAGCATCTTTTGGCGATTTTAATTTTTCATGTTCCTAATTCTTAATAATAAGTTTTGAATTTGAGTTTCATCGGTGAACCTTCATGTGTTCTTAGTAATTTTTATGTTTAATCTTTATAAACTAATTTTTATAGTTTTTGTTTACTTTATTTAAGATGTACATAACATAGTGTTTAAATCGTGATGGACATGTTTGTATACACTAAACATGTGAGAACATGATAGGTGAAATTTTTGAAACTTTTCATAATCATACCATCTTTCTTTCAGTTTAATGACAAATTTTACAGTTAGTTGTACCTTTCTTGAATTGATCATCTCCTCCACCATAACCTTGTGTTGCTTGTGTCAAATTCAAGTACTTTAAGAATGTTTGATTTTGAAGGAGCATGCTCTAGTGTCTTTGATACAACTTTGTAATAGACATGACTAACATTAATCATTATAGTCACTTCTCTTTTAATATATGTAATAATGACCATAGAGGATTTTAGAAGTTTTTTAGTATATTTAGGATTGAATTGATATATTTAGTTAAGTTGGTCAACAAAGTGACTTTATCATCTACCTTCATCCTCTAATTAATTCCTCTAATTAATTTTAGGAATCTTATTAATCCAATTTGTTGCTTTTGAATTGACTTCCCTCATTGTAAAATAATAATAGGAAATTAACAAACTCAACAACTCAACATTTAATATGTTAATCAAAGATAACACTTGAACTCTCTATATATTGAAATTTATTAACTTACTTGTCCATGTCATATTAAAAATAATTATATTCAACCATATATTTTATTTAAGTAACATTTAATTTAAGAAAAAAAGTATAAATTGAATATTTAAAAGAAATATATATAATAAAATAATTTTGAGAACTTAACAACGAAAACGCAAATTTTAAATGCTTAGTAGAGTAGAAATCAATACAATATGAAAAAGTCATTTAACATTTTTTCTGTACAATATAAAAGAACAGCAGAAAAAGAGAAAAAGCCTACTGGCCCAAGACCGAACACTTAAAGGATGGAAGAATACAACTAAAGAAGAATAACCTCAAAAATAAAGGAGAATGATTCAAGAGAAGAGGAAAGAAATTTTGGAGGACTTTGATTTCTCAAAATGGCTTAATATAAATGACAAATGACTAGTTCTATTTATAGTACTGACGGGAACATTCTAGACTCCTAATTATTTTTCATCATAAATATAATTATTAAAATAATTATTATAATAACAAAAGATAATAAAAAAAGGAATAGTGTTATTTATCATCGTGTACATGATTAAATATGTTTTTAAATAATTATTTTTCTGAATAATTTTTTTCTCAAATTATTTATTGCATTTATAAATATTTTAATTATTATATTTATTATTAAAAATCTATAATTAAATTATATAAAACGTTTTTACTTTTTACTTTTTAATTTTTTTCTTCTCCCTTTTCTTAAAAGATTTGGAAAAAAGGGAAAATAAAATATGTAAAATTGTTAATTATTTACTTTTCTACAAATTGGTTTTTAAATATGTATTTTATAAATATTGTTTCTTAAAATATATATTTTCCTGAATAGTTATTTCTCAAGATATGTATTTTTCTAAATAATTATTTCTTAAATAATTATTTTTTGTAAATTATTATTTTTCTGAATAAATTTTTTTCTAAGAAATTATTTTTTAAGTAGTTATATTTTATTTTTTATTTCTAAATTTTTTAAGTAGTTATATTTTAGAGGATTGAATTCTGAATTATAACAGTTAGGGGTGATATTGCGACTCTATATCCGTCCCGTTTCGACCCTCTAAGAATAGGTCCCCTACGTAATATTTACCGGTCAATAGCTTTAATCCGTCTCACGTAACTATAGCTTGGGAGTGGACCTGCATAAATTTTAAAAATTAAAAAAATATAAAGAAATATTTTATAATTTTTTTAATCTCAAATTTCACTGTCTTATAAAAAACAATCTATAACAATTAAAAAAACTTAAAAAACTAACAATTTATTGTTTATTACAAGTAAATAAAGGAAACACACAATGAAAAAAAATATTAAACTTGATCATGAAATAAAATCTATATTTATACCTATAAATACTTAGTTATAATAAACAAAAATACTTAGTTAGAATTTAATACACAAACCATATTACATAATAGTAAAATATGTAAAAAAAAAACTTAATATAAGTTAGAATAGAGAATGTACTGTGAGATATGAAAGGTTGACAAATTTAAATGTCAAGTCCACCTTGTATTCTTTTTTTTTTACAGCAGTCTATGGACTCGTGCTCCACATTATCATCTTATAAACAGTTACATATGTGTAATCTTTTTGGCATAATATGCTACTTGTGGAATAAAAGGGATTCAGACTAAGAATAGACGACCTAAGTTTTACTTGAGCCAATAAAATTTTCTCCCACGTTGAGAAGTTTATATTCATATTTACATGGTGGGAAAATAAGATTGAGGGAGTAAGTTTTGGTGGCATGCATTGCATATGCATGGTATTGTTGGAAGAGAGAATGCAGATTTCAAGAAAAGGGTAGAAGACATTGTGGTGTTGTGACGTCCAAGGCCCGCCAAACACACTCCTCCGTCTTTTGCGGAGGAGTAATATTCTCCAACTCCAGTTCAACACACAAGACAAACAAAGCAAAGAAAAATGATAGCAAGAGAGAGATAAAAAACCATAAAAAGGAAAAGGAAATAAAAAGTACCACATTACTGACTACCACTGCCATTCATCCAATGCAACAAATGATGTTGCAAAGTATATTATAAACAACTCAAAGAAAACAAAAGGTCAAACATACACAACTTGGACTCAACTTGTGTTGGATCTCTATTTAGGCCCCCCCTCACCATCCCCATCAACCCCCCCTTCTTTGCTTAGCTTTTTATTTGCCACATCAATTTCCCTTTTCACACCACACTCCTCCCAAATTCATCACTCCATTCCACCCTCTAATGTAATCATTCATAAAACCACACACACACACACACAACATTCATTATCCTACTTTTGGCTTCACCACCCTCCCTTTTTTTAGGCTGTAATTGCCTTTCTGCTTCATCTCTTCCTTCATGGAAAACCAATTCTTCCTCAATGCTGCTGTGCCCCCTCAGCTGCATTTTCAGCCTTCACCACCTCCTTGTCCACCCTCTTGGCACTCACTCTCTTCTCCCATGGATGTTCAAGTTTTGAATTGTGACCAGACACAGGATTGCTTTTATACACCAGCATGGGACAAGTCAACGGATCATGGTGTTCAGTTTGATTCTGCACTCAGTTCCATGGTGTCTTCTCCTGCAGCTTCCAATTCCAACATGTCAAGTGAGAATTTTGTCATCAGGGAGTTGATTGGCAAATTGGGAAACATTGGTGGCTCTGATGAGATCTCGCCTCATTCTCAGCCTTTGCTTGCTGCATCTTCCTACATCAATGGCAATAACAGCACCAACACTTCATGTTACAGCACCCCTTTGAGTTCTCCTCCAAAGGTGAACATGAACAAGATCCCCACAATGATGAATCACTTGGTCAAAGAGGGCATGCCCCCCAGTTTGGGGACCTCAATGTCCTTGAATTCCACTGTGGCGGAATTCTCAGCTGATCCTGGCTTTGCTGAGAGGGCTGCAAAGTTTTCTTGCTTTGGAAGTAGGAGTTTCAATGGCAGGACCACCCAATTGGGTCCCAACAATGCTGAGTTGACTCACAGATCTTCTCCATTGCTGGAAAATGGGAAGCTCCATAGAGTCTCAAGTAGTCCATCTCTCAAAGTGCTTGGATCTCAAATGAGTGCCCAGGAGAACAAGAATTCTCCTTTGCAAGACCAAATGGAAGTGGCCAATTCTCAAGAGGAATCAACAATCTCAGAACAAATTCCCAATGGGGACAATGGGATGAAACCTTCCCCTTATGCGAATTCTAGAAAAAGAAAGGGTCCATCCAAAGGAAAAGCCAAGGAAACTTCAACCCCCACCAACCCCCCTATGGTAAGTACTTTTTATGCCAAAATTGTTTTGTTTCACACTTCTGATTCAAGGGTGACTTCATTTCCTAAATCCCAAAGGGTCTTTCACTTCAGGCTGCTGAAGCCAGTGAAGATTCAAATGCAAAGCGCAGCAAGCCTAACGAAGGTGAAGGGAACGAAAATGGCCAAGTGAAGGCAGAGGAAGAGTCCAAAGGGGTAACTACTAGCAGTGCAAATGATGACAAACAGAACAGGAGTAACTCAAAACCTCCAGAGCCTCCAAAGGATTACATTCATGTCAGAGCAAGAAGAGGTCAAGCCACTGACAGTCATAGTCTTGCAGAAAGAGTAAGAACCAACCAGCCATTTTCTCTCTCTGAATGACCCTTTGTAGCCTTTTATTTTGACATTGTGCAAACTGATTTTGAAATAGGTCCGGAGGGAGAAAATCAGTGAAAGAATGAAGCTTCTCCAAGATCTTGTCCCAGGTTGCAATAAGGTATGCATGTGCTGATAAGCTAAATCAAAATGCAAAACAATTAAGGTTGGTTTTTGAATTTATTCCTTAACTAATTTGGTTATGAACTGTTTGTTACAGGTGACAGGTAAAGCACTTATGCTTGATGAAATTATAAACTATGTGCAGTCATTGCAGCGCCAAGTTGAGGTAAACCAGACTTAGCCAATAAGCATCTGAAATGATGCCCACAAAAATGTTAAAAGATTTCTTGGTCATTAAGAATGCCTTTTGGTGTTGCAGTTTCTGTCTATGAAGTTGGCTTCTGTTAACACCAGGCTGGATTTTAGTATTGAGAGTCTAATCTCGAAAGATGTAAGTTTCAGGGCTCTAGACAATGGGTTTGCTTTTTTAACTAAAAAAAATTGTTGCTTTTTTCCTGAATTGGGATTTGTTGGCTTTTTGGTGATTTCAGATATTTCAATCAAATAATTCTTTGGCACACCCAATATTCCCACTAGATTCCTCAGCACCAGCCTTTTATGGGCAACACCCTCAGCCAAACCCAGCAATCCACAGTAACATTCCTAATGGAACTGTGTCCCACACCTCAGTGGACCCATTGGATTCTGGTTTGTGCCAAAACCTTGGCATGCAGTTACCTCACCTAAATGGCTTTAAAGAAGGTGCCTCTCAGGTAATCAATTCCTTCAAGTTTCTCTTCAAAATAAAGTGAGTGAAAAAAGTGCCTTATTCTCTTAAAGTCTCATTACACTTTTTCTAATTCTTCTTATCCAATTATTTCCAGTATCCAATAACATTCTCTGAAGATGACCTCCACACCATTGTTCAGATGGGATTTGGCCAAACTGCAAATAGGAAAACACCAATACAATCTCAGAGTTTCAATGGTAACCAATAAAGCAAAAGCAAAAAATGTTAATACCACACATCGTTTTCATTAGGCCCATCAAAAATTGATCTTTATGTTTAATGCAGGCTCAAATCAAGTACCCCTATGAAAGTTAAGCTCTGATCACCATTCATTACGCCTGAATTGAAGCTCGGAGGAATAGGAAGACTGCTTCTGTACACAACAAGAAGAGATTTAATTTGAACGACCCCTTGAATTATTAAGCCATTATTATGATAATTAGGTATAATAGAACCCTCTTTTGTCATTATGTTAGCCATTTCTTTTCTTACCCTTTCCATGATTTTACCTTTTAATCTTCAGGGGCAGTTCTTTTCAATTTTTTTTTTTTACAACTATTCACTGTAAAATCTTTAGGATCGATTCTGTATTCTCTTGGTGGAAATTCTTATTATTACAGCACCAATTGTAAGATATAGTGCTAATTAAAGGAGTTTTTCTACTACCCGCTATTATGATTATTCCTTTTCACTTTGTCTATTATTGTACGCTTTATATAATTCACACATCACATCAACCCACAAAGAATTTTCGTGGGACTTTATTAAAATCTTATTATAGGTCATGTCAATTAACCTTCTCCTAAATGGCGTAATCTAGTCGATGTGATTCTGAATTGTGTTGCTAACCAGCTGTATTAGTGGGACCATTTTTTTTATCTTAAAATTATAATTCTAATTTGAATGATCAAGACATTTGGTTAATTTGAGCTGTGGTCAACCATAACTTCTGCCACTTTCTTTGTCTTTTTCTCTGTAACTTTCTTTGGTTCACCAAAAGTGGAAGCTTCTGTGCCGTTTTTTACTAAATGGGATAGAAAAATCCAAGGGAAAAAAAAGCATTATAAATTTTAGAGGTTTGAAGTTAGAAGTTATAACCACCCCTTTCAGAGCAAACATAATTTTTTTACTAATATATGTGAACATAAAAGGAATCCCAGGTTGGCATTGGTGAACTTCTGACTAGGCCCAATGAATCATTGAGCTTTATAATTTCATAGCTTTTATTATTAATTTGGTGAATAAGAAAAGGGGTTTGTAGTGGAGTTCAGGTTTGGAAAAGATACTCTGGAGATATTACACTAATCTTTTTCCCAGAGGTTGTTAGCAAAAATCCAGTTTGAAAGGTTTAACAAAACATTTCTGGGTCTGGTCATACCATTTTAATATTCTGGTTCTATAATTGGTTTGCAGATTAGTGTGATTTAATTATTGCAAAGATGCTTTGAATATGGTGCTGTGTACAGCAGAGTTGCATGTATTTTATTATTATCATTATTGTATTATTGTGCACATAGTTTTTCTTTCTTTAAGAAAGATAAACAAATTGAAATCAAAAGTGTTAATCTGACACCCTTGTCCCAAAAAATTAGAAACTCCTAATCATATAGCGACGTGTCAAAGGATGCATTCGTACATATTTTAATTAGGATATTAAAGTGAACAATTATTAAAAAGACAAAACAATTAATGCATTAGATTAATTGATTTTGTATAAAATTAATCTACAGGAGCAGTACTATATTGAATATGTGAAATTATTATCTTTAACATTAATTATATAGTTTTTGCTTAACTATTCAACCTAGGTTACCTTCATTGGGGTTCTCAATATTTTATGATTCATGTCAACAATGATGTTAACTAATAAATGAAACATAACCTTGACAAGGAACATACAGCGTGTAAGGGTAGCTGGTACCCTAATTTAATCACTTAACAATTGAATTAATTTTCCCTACTATAACATTTGTTAATTTGTCATTTCATAGTTTTATATTCTTTTGGCACAGAACACTCTTTTTCATAATCCGTAAGGAAAGGTCTGTGAAGCAACAGCATATATAATTGCCTTTGGTTATGTTTAATTAAGCTGTCCACTGTGCTTAATTAATTTTCTTAATTATTGCAGTTTATTTATGGGCTGGTTGATCCCATTTAGTGCATAAAGTTATAACAAAATCAACCTGAAGATTAATTTAGAGTTATATGAGATTGGCCAACAGAAAGTGAGAATTATCAGACAGTCTATTATGGAGAGTTTTATCAATTTTGATAAAGCTGGCTTTCAGTACAGGAACCATTAAGCTTTTCTTCAGTGAATTGCTTGCATAAGCACTTTTAAAAGTTCTAAGAAGTTCTGATAAAAAAAAATCTATTCCCCTTTAGAAGGCAAATAGATGATCATGTATACCTAGCTGTTTTCTTCTTTCTACCTTACTTTCTTCTTTTATTTTTATTTCTTTTTTTTCTTCTTTCCAATCCATGTTGCTTGTAAAATAAATCTGCTTTACTATTTATCATCTTCAACCACTGAAGAAAATTTAAGCTCAACTACATGGGGCTTCCATTTGCCTAATTTTAGGTTGAATTTTGCAGTTCAATTGTCATAATCAGATACTGAATTCCATGACCCTAATAGAAAGAAAAAGAGAGAAAAATGTGCTTTCAAGGAAATACCTTTAGATCGTCCTTCTAAAATGACAAGAAGATGAGGCCCTACCAAGCAAGAATGTTTTGAGAGATTTATAAGGCACCATAATGATGATTAGGGTAGGTGCCCTACTAAGTAAAGTTGTCACTGCTCTATCACCCACTTCCCACTTATATTTGGGACCCTCTTTCACCTTAGGATGAAGCAAATAACTTGTTTTTGGGGATTTTGGCAAATTTACTTCCTTTGTTTGGGGAGAAAATCAAACACCCTATTTTAAAAACCCATCATTTGTTTCACCAACCATCCATTATTTCATGCTCTACAACTGTAACATTTTGCTGTCACTATTTTCTGCATTTCAAAGCCTCTCACCATCAATCACCAATCTCCCACCCTTTAATTACCTTTCAGTCTTTTAACAAAATTTATGTTTATAATTTGAGTCACCATCAATGCCCATTTTCGTTTCTCACTTAAAATTTGATTCAACACTTTTGTTAGCTAACTTTATAGTAACACCCTTGAGATATACAATTAAGTTTAGGGACAACACCTACCAGTGACAGTGAGGTGCTATTCGACATGAGACACGTTGTGCACGGGTCCCCACCTTCATGCCATTTTTCCTTCATCAAAGAATAACCCTTGTGGTCAAACACATCATATACCATTAATTATTTTTGCAAGGGAAACATATATTAATTTCACTCAACAACAACAAGAGAGGCTATGCCCTTCCTTCATTTGGGGCACTACTTTCACCACTCAATTTTTGTTGCAGTTAATTTTTTCTCTTTTTCATCTCTTCTCGTAGATTTACCAGTTCGTCTTTTTCATCATGTTTGTACACGAACTAGAACATTCTGTCTTATTTTATGATCACTTTCTGTCTTTTCAATTAATCATTCCCCAAGGACTGCAGTGTTGATATAGATTACTAGAGAAAAATGTTCCCAAAGAGAACAGACACTTACATATCAGAGGTTCTGTGATAAATTCTACATACTTATTTAATGTTTAGAGCAATCTCTCTAATAAGAGAATGCAACGTTTTTAAATAAACAAGAAGCTTAATATATTATTTGTGAAGATAATTTAGTCTTGACAAATAATAATAAATTAATTTACTTTTGCTTATTGCTTAAAATCTACTGAGACTTACCAAATTTTGTTTATTATTTAATGAGTTTGATGTTGTAGTTTAAATAAAATAAAACAAATTTTGAATCTGAAGTTTTATTTGAATTTTTATTTTTGAGGATAGGGTTGTGATTAATGCATCAGTGATGCTTAAATTATGTGGCATTGATGCATCTGTGTTGCATTGTAATGGCCCTCATGCGGCTATCATTAAATTGTAGATATTGAAAAAGAGAGAAGAAAATATCAAAGAGCAAGAGAAAATAATTCATTAATATTTGAATTTGCATGAACACATAAATACTATTATTTAGGTAATGTCACGTTTTCTTGAGTGCAAAAGAAGAAAATGACATTAGACTCAAAAAGAGAAAGAGAGAGAGAGAGAGAAAGAAGGAAGCAAGCATACATGTGGCTATTATCTTTGCTTAAGAAACCTGACACTGATTTCAAATGCCAATCGATTCATTGTGAAAGATCATCATTCTTCAATCAGAAATGCACCCTCTAGTCAGGTTCAACCCAAGTGTGGCCATTTCAGGTTCACAAGAAAGATCAGTGACTGTGTTGGAATTGAAACTTTGAAGAGATTGAAATTCCATCATAATAATTTGGATCTAATCACCAATCTATTATCTCCAATATCATCAAAACAAATCCTGTTTAGTCACTGATCAAATGATAATGAAGGAATGTGTATTAAGCCAACAGCAATCTCTCCTTTGTCATTATGTGTCCTTGTTGCTTCAATATTATCGCTTCAAAGATAAGCACGCCTTTCACTGTTAGACCAAAAGTTGTAATTATCAGAGATGTTAAGCTTGAGAATCATGAGGGACAATATAATCAAACTAATTAAGTCAACATTCAAATCATTGGCCAAATTTTGCTGCCTGCCAACACATTTTTAACAAACCAATCAACCTTATATATCTGATGTGCAAGAATTACCAACCAACACCAATCCATCAACTTAATTAATGTGAAATTAGTAGACAAAATAAAATCCCTTCACCCTTTCTACCACAAAGGTAAGATACCAGCTTTGTTCATGTAATGTGTTTCTGTTGTGTTAAGTTAAAGAATCATTGATGAACTCTTGTTTCCTTTGATGGAATAGGAAAGGAAAAATAGAAGAAAGAGACTAAAGTGTTTGCCCTATTTTTTCTGCAATATTGCATGTTCCCTTTCAGGCCACAGTTGTTGTGATGAACGACAGATTATTTATATGATCAACTAAAGTTTTTCCTATCAGTTATGATTAACAAATATAATGCAATAATGTATGGATCTAAAGTTTGTAAAAAGATTGTTAGTAGCTGACAAACCACTCGAACAAATTCAATTATTAGTTCTATTGAATGAATAACAATTAGTTCGTTAATGTTTGGCAAATATAATAATTAATACTTTTTCAATGATTCATATGTCAATATCAGCAAGGAATACGAAGTTCTGCATTTTGTGCTGTATTCAACAATAGCATCATTACTTTTTCCTTCCTTTGCTGAACTTTTCAGTGTAAATCAACTATATATTCATGGAGAGAGACTCAAAATCTGTCAAAAAGAACTTGCTGGGTTTAAAACAACTTCTAATATGTTTTTACGAAATTATGACCAACTCATAATGATATTCTTGCTTTTGAAGATAATCCATTTATAAGAAAACGTGTTCAGTGAGGAACGATGATAACGAGAGAAAAATATTTTTTATTTATATAACTGATATGAAAAAATAGTTAAAATATCTTCATTATCCGGTGTAGGATTTCCAGATTATGATTTCAATTTATGTGTAAGATAAAATTTACTGAATAAATGTTAATCTTTACAAAACAATATGTTGATGTATGAAGTAAATTATATCAATGTAGCCACATGTATGTTAAATGTTATGAAATTTTAAAAATTTTATAATATATTTTTACTATAAATTACAATCTTGGAATGTGAAGCTTTCACTATTGTTATAATCTTAATTAGACATTCTTAAACATAGACTTTTTCTTTTCTTTATGTATGACTTTCTCTCCGTGTGATTACCTAAACTTTTCTTTTTCAATTATCTCCGCTTATTTCTTTAAGGTTTAAATGTGTTTTTAATCTTTAAAAATATGATTTTATTTATTTGTAGACTCTATAAAAAGTATTTGTAAGTTTTTAAATCTTTAATAATTTATAATTGTATTTTTCAGTTTTATTATTAATTATAATTAATTTAATTTAATATCAAATGAAAAATATTAATTTGCATAACTAAAGAAAAAAAAAATCAAATTAAAAGAATTATATGTTTTAACACAAAATTCAATTGAATAATATATTTATTACTTAACATAAATAAAGTAATTATATATGTTATTTTTAAATGAGATATATAAAACAAAAATTCAACAGAAACTTCAAAGTAAGTTTCCAACACCACTTTTTGCTATTGTAACAATCTCAATAAGATTCAAATGCATTATTAAGCTCATGTAGCACAATTGTTGTCCATTTAACACAATTCAATTTGACTACTCTAACTAAATATTCCATTCAAACTTCAATACAAACACTTAAATTCAAGCAAATCAAATCCATGTAGTTACATAAATTTATAATTCAACAATAATTTCTTTGACATTTAAATCGAAGAAACCAATTATAACTTAATGCTATTTTCCTTTTCTTAATTTCTCAATGATTTTCCTCAGACTTAAAAAAGTTATAGAAAAGTTCTAATTTATTCTCAGGATTTATGATTCACAAAGAGAGCACGTCAATACATAGATAAACTATCGAAGATATACATATTTTTCTTGGTTCAAATTTATGCCTACAAAATACCAAAAGAAAGAATACCAAAGATTTGAAAGAATAGAATAACTTACTCAAAATACGTTTTTGTTCATCGTATATTGACTCTATCATTCACTTTCTATCTAGAGGTGTGATCATATTGTAACAAACATAAAAAATCGTTAAAAAATTAAATTAAAGATAGAAGACAAAAACATAAAAAAAGAGAAAACTTTAAAAGAAATAAGAAAAGACACATCCTTACAAAATCATTATAATTTTTTAATATATTATAAACAGTAATTTCGTTTTCAAAGACAAAAAAATAATGAAATATTTTTTATATATAATTGATAATTCTAAAATATTAAAATTATGTATGATATAAACAAACTAGTACTATATTTTTTCTATTATTACACAATTTAAATTTAATATGAAAGGATTGACTTAAATATATCTCAAATATTATTCTCTCTTATTTTAGTTTTTGTAAATATTTTGTTACTTTTTAATCTTGGACATTTGTTGGTATATAACACGGTCTTTGACTGGTTCATTTATAATATTTCCTACTCTCGTGTATAATACGATCATCATAAATAAAAAACAAATATATCAAGTAAGAAAGGGTAAGCTAGTAACCAAAAGATTTCTCATATAATCTAAATTGATCATACATATATACCATTTAACACATAACAATTCATTCACATAATCTATCATCCAACTTATCTAATAATCTTAACTCATGACATCAACCAATATAGACAAACTCAATTCTACTTTCAGAAAACTCGTGCATTGAGTAGATCCTAAGATATTCACCTGTCATACAACTCCAAACTGTGAATCCATACAATCTCCAATCAATGAATCAACAATGTTGTAAGACATGGTTAGTCTCTCTAAAACTTTCTTAGTTAGCTATATTTTAAGTTGCAGTCACCTAGTTCGGACCTCCTTCGACTCTCACCACCTAGTATTGTTAATCTATTTGATTCCTAATATTAGTAAAATCAGGATATCAATCGTTATTGAACATATCCTTAGACAATTCACATCTTATTACATCTCGACACGGGTATTTTCTTCCTTAAAAATACCATGTCTAAATCATAGACCATATATATTTCAAATCATATCATACATCTTGACTTTCCATTCATACATTCATACACTTTCCAAATTCAAGTTCAAATATCTCAAAAACTTCATAATCTTCAATATCAATCTCATATACCAAATACTAAATCAAAATCAAACTTTTCAAACATATCAATACATCATCACAAGTCATATTCAATCTTACCTTTGGCAAAATCAATCTATAAATATCACACTACTATATTCAAGTATTATCTTACTACTCAATTTAAGTCAACTAATCACACAAAATCAAACAATCAAACTCATTTAGTGCTTTAGGATCAGTTCAGACCTGCAAGAAAAACTTTAGCACTAATGATTTAAGATTTTTACATTCAAGTCTTCTATCTAAGGGTTCTATTTGAAGATAGCTCATTAGTATAAAATATGCAACTAAATTCCCTTACTCAGCTTAAAGTATAACACTTTTCAAAATATCTCTCGAAGCCTAAAAATCACATAGAATCTGCTAACCCTCACCACAGAGCTCTGATCAACGATCAAACTACACCAATAAAACCATAAACTAACAGAGACCCCCTACTGATGGCTTAGATGTCACATGCAAGCTACTTTTCTAAAGTACCTAAGAACATTTGAAGATTGACTCAAAGGAAAATAAATAGAAAATGAACTTATACTGTTCAGTAATCTGATCAGACATTTTTGCTTTACTCGACGCTAGGAGCCTAAAAGTAATCTCCGATAGTCAGTCTGATGATAAGGTGGAGTCAGAGTTCAAGAGAGAAGGTGAAGGAGGAAAAGGAATTCTATTGTAAAGAGACGGTAGTCTTATACAAATGAGATTTGGATAATTGGTTTTCCTATTTATACAAACTTTTCATTTTAATAATAAAATATTCTAAT
>Ga0099825_1005638_pt1 | contig 15991 bp, 10 predicted proteins | sample SiratroredBW_FD_76838 | JGI IMG/M metagenome (GOLD analysis project Ga0099825, IMG submission 76838) | Root nodule microbial communities of legume samples collected from California, USA - Siratro red BW | ecosystem: Host-associated > Plants > Roots > Nodule | place: USA: California | collected...
TCACTAAAGGCCGAGGGAGTGCGTTCGGAGGAGCTCGCTTCCCCCATAGGAACGACCTCCCTATCCAACATTGGCCTACGACTATCAGAGGAAGCAGAAAAAGAGGAAGAGGAAGCCATGAGCATACCTAGTGGAGGAGTAGTTTGGTGAAGTGAAGAAGTAAGTAGGCACGCACAGAAGAGGAAGTGATTGCTCGAGTTAGCTTAAAGGAGTTGATGAAAGATGAAGAGGGAAAGCCTCTGTTTCACGTAATATGATGCACCTGAGAGCGGACGAGCGCGATCGAGCCACGTGGCACGATCATAGCGAGGGAGCGGAAACGACTCTCCAATCACGTCAGGTCCCGTCAGCTCTTTTCCATTTAATGCGAGGTGCGACAACTTAAAACTTGGCGTGCGAAGAGTAGGGCCCCGCCTCACACCCAACAGAAAAGGTTAAGGCGAGACCACCTCAGCACCTATCATCAAGTTGGTTTAGTGAGCAGTCCATTCACTAGCATCACGAACTCGGGGGGTTTATGTACCTACCCCGAATCAAGCCCAGGTTCGCCCGTTTCATATCAGGCCCAACCCACTATGAATCAGAATTAAGTAACATATATCCTAATTGATATTGGTTGATTCGAAAATGATAATTCGTGATCCTAGACCCTTAAAATCATTATGACGAAATATCATGTCATTATCAGACAAATATTTGGTCTTTAATGTCAAGGCCCTATAAATACAATTCAGGTTTTACAGGAAGTATCATCTCTTATTCCATCCTTACACTGTTATACTATTTCCTTTCATACACACCTAAACACTCTTACTGACTTGAGCGTCGGAAAGTCTTCTGCAGGTGAACTATCATTCGGTTCAGAAGCGAGAGACGATTCATAGGCCGATCTCAATACGGGAGACGAGTAGAACTCAGGGTAATAACAACCTTAATCATCACTAATAAAGTATTTTTAGAAACTTGTATATCTTCTATAGACTCATGCGCGCTTCTTCTCCCGCGACCCGCTCTCTGATGGCGTCTCCACCAACACCTGGGACGACCTCCTCCGTCTCCAGTCCGCGATCACGGCAGAATCCTCTTGCAAGCAGACTTACGGAGAAGCCATGCACCCTCCCCGTACCACCAACAACCCATTATGCACCTCCCACCATAACGCCATGCACGCCTCCAGTACTCACTCGCACCAAAACCCTCACCCTTTCTCGAAAATTATCCCGTCCACCTTAAATAACCCAAACCCTAAATGCTCCTCTCTCAGCTCTCAAACCACCACCATGTGTCAACCGTCATGCACTCATTCTCTTGCAACTTCTTCATTATACCATTATCGTGCCAGCAGCGATCCACTTTTTCTTTTCACACTCCTACGTAACCGCCAAGTTCGCCCTGTCACCCTACCATGCATTGTTTGCAACGCCATTAAAATGTACTGGACTTTTGAAGGAGCAACTGAAGGGCAAGATTCAAGACACCACCACTACCTTTAAATACGACAAAATCAACACCCCAAGCCACCATTCATTAGCCAACCACCCTCACTCCTCCTGCACTCAAACTCACCTGCGTCCTCTCTCCCTCCAGCACCTTCTTCAAAACTTTCCCTCTCTCATCGGTTCCTCTTCCGTGGTAACTTTGGCGGCGTCAACCATAATGCTCCAAGTGAGGACTAACACCATACATACTCAACATGGATTCAAACAACCTCTTGCCATCATCAACCAAACCATTATGCCCACAAGCACATAAAAGTGCCACAAATGTGACCTCAAGCCCAGACAAGATGGAGTTATAGAGAAAAGTAGTTTTCATATCATCTCTTGTTCTGCAGAACACATCCAATGCAGTATCTATGCTTCCACACTTGGCATACATATCCACAACAGCACAAGTGAATCTCTTGTGGGTACCACACTACCAACTTCCACCATCATACTTCTGGTGAATCCTTCTTCCCAATTCAAGGCCGCCTATATTATTTTATAATAAAAGTAGTTTAACACCACTTTATAACTTATCATTATTTCAGATTTGATTTTTTAATAAAATATTATATAATAATAAAATAATAATATATATTAGTTAATATCAGAAAATAAATTAATATAAATGTAATCTAAAAGAAAGTAAACGCGGACCTCTGTGTCTCTATTGTTAAATGCCTTTCTCCTTCGTTCCGTCATCTAAGTGACGATGGCAAAAACAAAGTCCCCCATTTTCCGCTTAAAGGATGCAAACATGGATGATCTTGATGTCAAATACATCTCAAATCCATCTCCATCAAAGGTTCAACTCCATCAAAGGTTCAAGTACAGGTATTTGAAAAACAGAACCCTAACCTATTCTTATCACTGTTCCTACCATCTCTTCCACCATTCTCATATCAGTATGATGCATAATCTCTTCGCGTCTCAGTTTTTTCAGAATAAACTAAATGTCCCCAATATTCTACGCTCAAAATAATTTCACATTCTTTCAGGTAGCTGCGGAATTCGCTGTGAGCAATTGTTTTCATAATACAAATAGATTTGAACGTCATCAATGCGATCACTGTTCGAAGTCAGAGGTTCCTAGTAAGTATTAATACATCTCATTTCTCTCTTCACATTTAGCTTTCCAACTCCTATTAAGGTATTTCCCAACTCCTGTTAATCTGAAATTCTATACAGTGACTGTATTTTAGATGAAAGTAGTGGAACAAGTCTTCTGAGCACCCATTGTTTTACATTTATTTAGAAAAAAAAAACCAATAATGAAAGTAGTGGAACAAGTCTTGTCTTGGAGTATCCATTGTTTTAGTAATGAAAGTAGTGGATTGGAACACCCATTCTTTTAAATTTATTTATATCTAAATATTTTTGGTGGTTGAAAGCATGTTTGAAATGGTAGCTGGCAGATTTATGTTAGGTATGGTGGAATACAGCTGTTTCCCACTTAGATAAATTATTATTATATAATATTTTATTAAAAAAGTTAAATGTCAGATATACTGACATAAATTATTATTCTATTATATAATATCTTATTAAAAACGTAATTTATAAGCAACCATGGAAAAAAAGTATAATTTTCTTATAAAAATGGATATAAAATTAAATTAATATTAATTATTAATATAAAATTTAAATTTCGTAACTTAAATTATGAATTGAAAATTTGTATATGAATTTGAATTCACTGTGATATATATATATATTTTTTTTACTTTTAACAAGTTTTATAAATTTAATATTAAAAAGCATATTTGATTGAACCTACAATAAATATTATATTTATTAAAAAGTATTATTTTTAAGTTTGTAATATTTGTTGAGAGAAAAAAATTATTTTCTAATTGTAGACATATTTTTTTAATTTAAATTTTTTGATTTGTTTACTTTAGAATGGTCAACATCTTTGAATTATTTATTTTGATAGTTAATGCTAGTTACAATTAATATATTACAATGTGTTATAAAAAAATGTATTCTTGACAGAAGGTACACAAATAAGATAAGAATATTTTATATAATTGTATGTAGATTAGTGGAAAATTATAAAATAAAAAATTTTGGTTTTGGACTTAGGACAACTCAAATGCGTTTTTTATGATTTAATATTTATTAAAAAAATCATTATCAAATGAAAGTATATTATGAAAAAGTAGTGTTAACGTAAGTTTTTTCTTTTGTTTCTTTTAATATATTCAAAAGCAAAACTGTACATTTGAAAACTTAACTAAACATTAGAGAGATTAAAAAATTGGTCCATATTATATTTATTTATCTTTGTCTGGATTGAAAACATGTGCCGAGTTGCATTGGAAAAACTGTTCTTATTTATTATTTTATATGAACCACATATCCGCCGGTCCAGTAGGTTAAATTAACATTGATACTTTGAAGCTACTCATAACAAAAACATAATCATTTCATATAAATTATTGTTTTATTATTATAACATTTTATTGAAAAAGTAATGTAAAATAATCATAATTCATAGTAACGTGAAAGTATACTCTTCATTTAAATATGAATATAAAATTTAATTTAATATAAAATTTAAAAGAACTTAAATTAAATTCACTATTGTGAATAAATTTATAAATTTTTATTTTGAAGAAGTTTTGTAATATTAATTAAAAAATAATATTTGAAAACATATTTAACTGAACCTACAATAATTGTATCTAAGTATAAGAAAACCTTTAATCATATTGTGGGATTCAATTATACTGCAAGGTGGATTTCATTTCAATTATATTTTTATTCTATGATTTCTATCTATTATTTTAGCTTCCTTATCTAACACTTGATATAGTATATTTTCATTGGAAGGGATTTACTACCTGCTTGTGATAGAAGAAAGAAGAGATCTAGGATTTACCTAATCACCTAGGAACGCTGCCGCAGAGAAAATATTTCAAAGAAGGATTCCGATCAGGTAATAGAGTCGTGAAAGAGAAGAAAGTAGGAAAGAGCAAAGAGAAGGAGGAAAGGTACTATTTTTATTTTATTGTCTTTTTGAAAAAACATGTTTTGTTCTCTCACGTATCTGGAACCGCTTACTTTTTATTAGAACCCTATCGCCATATCCAGCATATAAGATGAACTTAGGTCAGTTTATTATGTAAATTCGATTTCTTCACATGGTTCGAAATTGCATGGAAAAAAGAGAAAAAGTATCGAGTCAATGAAATTGAAGGAAAAGATATAGTTAATATGGAGGAGCATGAAGATAAAATAAGTAGAACACTTCTCCCAATGCAGTTACTTTAATCTCTCTAATCTTGAATTTAGTTTTGAAATGAAAAATATGAAAAGCAAAATCATATTTTATTTACGATGGGGCCAGTTTTCCTATGGAATATTAAAAGATAAGAACAGTATTGCTTGTCCAGTTTTCCTATGGAATATTAAAAGATAAGAATTATATTGCTTTAGAACAAAGATAGTTTAACGACACTTTATCATTATTTGAGATTTGATTTTTTAATAAAATTTTATATAATAATAATAATAATATAAATAAGTGTAATATGAAAATTACATGTTAGGAAAGAGTACGCCAGCTAGGGGATTTGGTACGAGCAATTGTTTGAATAATACAAATGGAATTCAATATCTCAACAATGTTAATATTCTGTTTTGTGATCTTCAATGGTGTCACTTTTCAACGTGAGAGGTTCCTAGTAAGTATAAGTAAAATACATTTCATTTCTTTCTTAATAGTAATAATTGTTTATTCTGCATTCAGACTCTCCACCAGTGACTTCAACCCCTGTTAATAGTGAATAACAACTCAGAGGTTATTCATACTAAATTACTCTTTTTATTAGCAGTTACTTCTCCAGTCAGCAATAAATAAGGATTATGTGACTTTTAAAAAAAATCAGTTTTTATTTCTTTTAATCAATATATTCCTGTTCTGTTCTTTCAATTCTTATTCAGAATCCCTTTATCCCTGTTCTGTTCTGTTTTGGTCTAAAATTCTATGCTACGACTGTATTTTAATGGAACAAGTGTTGGTGATAATGAAGGGGCAGGATTCTTCAAATGACGTCACAGAGCAAAACATTGAAGATTGAAGGTAAGTGTTTTAACCAAAACATATGGTAATCTCTAATTTGATTTCTTTCGAGTGGAAATTTCTAAACTGTAATTTGGTTATTACGAGTTGATTTTTGAAACCACTGGAAGCAAGCTTTAAGACAGATGTAAGCAAGCTGTAGTAGGATTAGATGGAAAGAAGACGAAAGAGATTATCTTGTAGTTTGTCATGAACCACATGAGAATCAATGACTAAATATGTTTAGTTCTTTCATAAAAAAATGGGTTATGATCTATATGACAAGTGCTTAGTTATTTATTATGTCTCATAAACCTGAATTGGTTAGAATAGAAGAGAGGAAGGTGGCAAAGAGAATTTCATCCTTGCCTTTTCAGCTACACAAAAAGAAAGAAAAAATGATAAAGAAGATCACATCGTGATTTTAAAAAACGATTAATTAATATAAGATTTGATTATTAGTTATTTTAATATTAAAATTTTGATAGAGAATTTAAAATTAGATCAATTGTGTTAATTTATCCTTATATCTTTTAGATAGGTTAGTTAGGAAAAAAAAGTTATATATAGAGGAGCTCCGGAGGAAGCATAGAAGGAATTCAAAACTAGGCCAAACCAACATCCCCTAAAGGCTCATGTATTCTCTTATTGTAATTTTAATATTTAGTGAGAATAAATAAGACTTTATTTGGTTGGGAGAATGAATTTAAGAGAATAGATTTGAGTAGATTATGGTAAGATTTGAAGAGCTTTGAGAAAAGCATATTTGTGAAAGTTTGGAAATAATTTGATAAATATTATAGATTTTTTTTAATTAATATATTTGTGAAATTACTAACTGATCCTTGTAGAATAAGATGATAAAAAATTAAATATAATGAATTTGTTGTGTGAGGTTTTTAACTTTTTTTGAAATGATAAAGTACAATTACAAATTTACTCTTTGAATTAAAATAAATAATTTTAAAAAATTATGAGATATTTGTACGGTTTAGAATTATTTTGGCATTTTTTTAAATTAGAAATATTATTTGAAAGTATCAAAAAAGTTTTATTTTAGATCATACATGAAAATAAAAATTGTTGAATTTTAGATGCTTCAAAAAGTAAAAAAAAATAAAAATTGTAATATGTATACGAAATTGTAAATTTCATTCAATTGAAGAAAACAAGAAAATAACATAATTGTGTCAAATCACATTAAAGTATTGAGACATACGATAGTGAATATAACATAATGATATAAACATCACTTGTAGTTGTCAAGGAAGTCATCAATTTTTTGCTTGACCTGGTCAATCCTGTTGTGCACGCTATCAAATCTTGTGCGCATATCCATTTGCATGTTATCTAATCTACTGTGCATATCCACCCTTAAATTATTAAATCCTTGTTGCAAGTCCTGAATACCCTTCATAATTTGTGAAAACATATGATCATCATGGGAGACTGGTCCTTGGGGTGTGGCTTGTTGAACATCGTCATCTGGTTGTGGTGGCTCTTCACCATTTTTGTCATCATCCTGAAACCATGACAAACTCATAACCTTTGGTGACAAAATTGTTCTCGCATAAAATTGGGATGCATACTGAACTATCTGCTCCTGTTGACTGAAAAACCTTGTTTGGTTTAACAAATCCTCAGCCCCACAGTCAACAATAGCAGGGACTGCATCATTATCAGATGAGGCTTTTCCTAGATGATGCTTCATACTTCTATGTCTTTTGCTACCAAAAGATGATGCCATACCTACAAAACTAAGAAAATATAAAACCATAAAATAAATAATTGCAACGTAAGATGCATTAATAGGTATAAATATATTCATGCATACAATAATACAACTACAATTGTTGAAATAAGATTACGAATTACGAGTTCAAATAGCTAATACCATAATAGAAGAAAACACCTCATAACATAATCTAAAAAAAGCAAAGTACAATAGTCAATGTCTCATACTCATAACATCTAATAACTTCTTGAAATGACGGTCCATGGGCATGCCAAATAAAAGCTTCGCCAAAGGCTGGTTACTATACAGGGTTTCATAACAGTGGTCAAATATGTCTTCATTCCCAATGTTCAATTCAACTAACATCTGCCATATCTCACTCTCTGAGTAATGGACAGATGAGTGACGATGCCAGTTTTGCACATGTTTTCGAAATATTGCATTCTGTTTAGCAGTAATAGATGACAATCTATCTATATTGTCATTGCCTTATCGCATTGCTTGACTGACATCATTAAGTTTCGTAGTTAGACTGGTGAATTGGGCATCTATAATGTCAACCATGCGTGCCTTTCTCTTTAAGCCTCTTGAGGATGACGTCCCACCTGAGGGTGCAAATGGTGCAAATTCTATCGCACCTGGATTGAATGAATCCACAGGTGGTGATGCGAAAGTTTCATGTCATCCTGAAATGTCGGTGGCTCCGGTATGTATTCCATGTGGTTTTTATTTAGGTTTACACTAAAACCTTAAGTCTGCAAATGTTGTCTAACTTGTTGGGGGTTCATACTCCAATTAAACAGCAAGATCAGAAATAGAAAAATCAGAAGAAGACCCAATTAGACAACAAAAGACCTCACAAGCCTAAGAGATTTTGTAGTACTAATCGATTATTATTGAAGGTTTGTGAAGAATTATGACAAAATTGTGTGGCCTCTAATAAAATTATTCAAAAGAAAGACAACTTTAGATGGGGAATCTAAACACAACAAGCCTTTGAAGAACTAAAGAAAGCAATGGTGACTGTTCTAGTCTTAGTAGTCTCCTCTTTTTCTAAACCTTTTGAACTAGAAACTGACGCCTCCAGAAAAGGAATAGGAGTAGTACTATTACAAGTAAGAAGACCTGTAGCTTATATGAGTCATAAACTCTTAGAATGAATTTAACAAAAATTTGTTTATGAAAGAGAATTAATGATTATTATATTACCCATTCAGAAATGGAGACACTATTTGCTGGGACAAAAATTTATAGTGTATATAGACCAAAAGAGTCTGAAATTTCTCTTAGATCAAAGGCTGGGAGGCAAAGATCAACAAAAGTGGTATCTAAATTAATAGCAAATGATTTTGACATCAAATACTGGGCTGGATGAGAAAATTAAGTGGTAGATGCATTATTAGGGAAAATACCATTCTTAGTTATTACAATAGTAACCACTACAGGATTAGAAGACAGAAGAAGTTCGAAAGGACCCAAAGCTTGTGAGCATTACCTGGGACTTGCTGCTGAATCAAAGCCTACATCCAAACTATGAATTACGGAAAGGAAAACTATTCTACAAGGGCTGATTAATGTGTCAAAGAATTTGAGATAAATTCCTAATATCTTACAAGAATTTCACGATTCAAAAAACAGGCAGCAAATCAGGATATTTCAGAACATACAAACGAATTTCAGAGTAGTTTATTGGGAAGGAATGAAGAAGAAAATTCTGGACTATTTGCAAGAATGTGAAGTTTGCCAACAAAATAAACATAAGAACTTAGGCACTTATTGGATTACTCCAACCAATACCAGTTCTAAAACATGTGTAGGCCAACATTGCTATGGACTTGATTTGGGGGTTTACCTAAAGCAAAAGGGAAAGATACAATATTAATGGTCATAGATAGGATGACAAAATATGCTCATTTTTTTGCTCTCACTCATATACGGCGAAGGAGGTAGCAACACTGTTTGTGCAGGAAATAGTTAAATTACATGGGTTTCCAACCTCAATCATTTCAAACAGAGACATATTGTTCATGAGCACCTTTTGGACCAAACTCTTCAACAAAGCTGGCACTAAACTCAAGAGACTTCAGGGTACCATTCTCACACGAACTGGCAAAGTGAAGTAGTCAATAAGTGTGTTTCTCAGGTTATAAATCGAGAAAGTGGCCAAAATGGTTACCATGGGCAGAGTATTGGTATAATACCAGCTACCGTGGTTCTATAAAAATCTCACCGTTCAAAGTTCTATTTGGAAGGGATCCTCCTCCACTACTGAGAGGAGAAAGAGGTGCAACTATAGAAGAAATCTGGGACTTTGATGCAAGAAAAAAATTCAATGCTGGATGAACTAAAGATGCATTTGGGCCACGCACAACAAAAAATGAAGATGTATGGCGACAAGAAAAGACATCAAGTTGAATTTAAACCGAGAGACAAGGGTTTTCTTAAAATTTAGTCATATCGCATGAAGACTTTGTTAAGGAAATTAAATCAAAAACTAACTTATCGATTTTATGGACCCTATGAAGTGTTTGAAAGGATTAGAAAGGTAGCCTACAAACTCAAACTCCCAAATTCCACTCGTGTGCACCCAGATTTTCATGTCTTTACAGCAGATTGGGAATTATTGGTCGAACCAGCACAAGTTCTAGCATGGTGACAAAACACTAAAGGACAATATGAAATTTTGATTCAATGGAAGGATCTTCCTAGGTTTGAAAATTCTTGGGAATTGACCTCGGATATTCAACACCATTTCCCTTCTTTCCACCTTGCAGATAAGGTGATTCTTGAAGGTATTGTTACGTCCCATGAAATTGAATTGGTTAAAATAGAAGAGAGGAAGGCGACAAGGAAAATCTCACCCTTGCCTCTCAGTTAGAGCAGAAGAAAGAAAAAATGATAAAGAAGATCACAACAGGATTTCAGAAAAATATTAGTTAAGATTAATTAATTAAGATAAAGTTTGATTGTTAGTTATTTTAATATTATTATTCTAATAGGGGATTTAAAATCAGATCATATCTGTTAATTTATCTTTATCCCTTTTAGATAGGTTAGTTAGGAAAAATAGTTATATATAAAAGAGCTTCCAAGGGATTGGAGGAGGTATTGAAGAAATTCAGAACTAGGATAGGCCAACACTCTACTAAAGACTTGTCTATTCTTGTAATTTTAATATTTAGTGAGAATAAACTCCAAAGGCGTTGTTCATCTATAAAATTCGTTATCAATTATTTTCTTAAAGTGTGATTGGTGTCAGTTGTTACATTATCACAATATAAAACAGTTGAAGCAATAGGTTGAACATGAAGTTCTTGAAAGAGATAACTTATCCATTGTAATTCATAAGTGGTGGTAGCAAGAAGGCGATACTTGGCTTTTGAAGAAGAGTGTGAAACCGTAGTCTAGTTTTTTGACTTCCAAGAAATGAGGGATGTTTCTAAAAATATGCAATATCCTGTGTGAATCTTTTATCATGTGAGTCGATTTCTAGTACACTAAACTATCTAGTATGTTTATTTACAGTCTAGTATGTTAGCATTGCCATTGTCCTTTATAATATAAAACCATTTATCACGGAAATGTGTCCAGTTGATTCAAAAAACGAAGCTATTTCATTTATCTTATTTTTCTTAACTCTAACATTGAGAAAATCCATTTGATACTTAAGACACTTTAATGAGTATCTTTGATTAGAAATATGACAACAGGGTTGTCTGTCAAAGTATCTCTATTTTGAATTATTAACAATGCATTGGGCCTAACTCAAGGGAGGAAGATTGTATGAGACATCTAACACCCACCTATCATGCCTAAATCTAGACTTCAGTGTGAAGTTAACAAGTTGACATTTATAGATGGTCCAACAAGAAGACTGGATAGTGCATGATTTGTCATGAATCAACTATCTCGAAAGATTAACTTAAGTGAAAATGTGTGGATATTTTTATATTTATAACGTACCCCTCTGATAGGTGCATGCTTAAGAAATAGGAATAAAATGAACTGGTTTATTATCAACAGAAAAATCAGGCTTGGAAAAACAGAAAAATAGAGAGATTATGAGCACTGTAGCAGCTCAACTCTCCTAGCTCTAACCACTTATTTTCGTTGCTCTTGGAAGTTGGCACGAATATCTCCTAATCCCGCAATCCACCCGTAGCCAAGGACAATGTCGACTCGGCCCAATCCCACTAGGAAAAAGGTTGGACAATCGTGGCGCCTTGAATTTCCAGTTCCACCCTAGGGTAAATTCCTAAGCTACGTGAGGTGTGTCTCGTTCCGACCTCAACCAAGAATGGAGATTCCTCAATTGTCAATTTGAGTTGTTGAGCTAGCCCCCGAGATAGAAAATTTTCTTCAGCTCCTGTATCAATAAGGACCACTACCTTTTCTCCAATTCTGCCCATGACCTTGAACGATCTATTTTTCGTAATAAATCCTTGCATGCTGTTGAAACCCAAACGCAAGGTCTTCAATTCCACCACGGGTAATGCTCCATCAGCCTCCTCCTCTACCATATCGTTCTTGCTCTCTTCTAGTTCGTCATCAGAAGCTTCCAACAGGACTACGTTAAGGTTACAGAATTTGCATATGTGGTCCTTTCCCCAACGCTCCCCACATTTGAAGCACAACTATCGGCGGCTCTGTTCCTGCAACTCCTCCGCCGAAAGCTTAGTTGTTGTCGCTGTTCTACTGACCTGTGTTGGGGTCGCCTCCTAGCTTCCCATGGGTTCTCTTACGAGTCCTCTAGATGCAGGGATTCTCCCACAGTGAAAAGAGGTAGACGGTCGCGAAACCCTCCACGATCCATTGGACCCATCCCACTCTTCTTCCATTCCAAGTTCCTCTCTTCTAGTACCATGGCCCTATCTTTGATGGCTGCCAGTGAGCCCAATTCCAATCCTTTGATTTCAGCCTTAATAGGCCCAATGAGCCCATTTATGAAAATACCCATTAGGATGTCTAGATCCAAGTGAGAAATAGACCCAGAAAGCTTCTCAAATTCCTTTACATACTCCACCACCGTCCCTTTTTGTCTAATGCTCAACAAAGAACCATATGGATTCTTCGAGATCCCCGGTTGGAATCGCTTGAGTATTGCCTCCCGAAACTGACGCCAAGAAGCATAAGGTACTAGCTCTTGCCACCCATTAAACCAATGCAACACCTTTCCTTCTAGCACGACCAACATGACCTCCATATTCTCTTCCCCTTCTATCTCATTTATTCGAAAATAACGCTCTATTCGAACGAGCCAATCCAGCACCTCTTCACCCATAAATAAAGGGAGCTTCATCTTCCTGTCACGATCTCTCCGACGAGGTGGTGGGTAGTCACGATATGGTGGAGGACCGCGACTCCCCGAAAAATAGCCATCCCCGTGATGAGGGGAGCCCCGATCGTTGCGGTCACGGGACCGATGAACGTGGAGTTCACTGCAAAGGTGCAGGGGAGATCGGTGTGACTCCGACTCTCTAGAACCCTCCATCCATCGATCTTCTCCATCCACAGGAATTGGATCTGTCCTCGGTGGCGAACATCCTAGCGGACGTGAACGCCTAGCTTCTCTCAGTATCCGCACAACCTCATCCAACCTCTCCATCATATCTCTCATGTTATCCTCCATAGCAGCTTTAACAAAGTGGCCCACACAGTTCCTTAAGGCAAGGATCTAGATACCAAATGATAGGCGCACGCTTAAGAAATAGGAATAAAATGAACTGGTTTATTATTAGCAAAAAAATTAGACTTGAAAAGACAAAAAAATAGAGAGATTATGAGCATGTAGCAAGTCAACTCTCCTAGCCCCAACCACTTATTTCCCTCCCCTATAATCCTCCTAATCATCCCATACTTATTCTTAATTTCTAACAAATTTTTAACAGAATATCTTAACAAAATCTCCACTTTATTCTTAACAGAATTTAACAGAATTTACTTAATTCCCTGAATCGTTTTAATTTGATCCACTGCCTATCTCCATTTTGTCCCTAAACTTTTTTCTCTTGTACACCTTAAGCCCTTTGGGAAATTAGTCTCTAACACCCTCATGTAAGAGCCTTTTAGGATGGAAGTGTGAGTAACAGTCATACTTATGCTAAAATTTTATTTTTATTAAAAGAATGGTGGGGCTCTTTCATAAATGTCGTACACTGGAAAAGGTCCAAGCCTAAATCCCAAAAACTAACATAATGGAGGAGGATTGCTTAAGCCTTGAGGAGTATGTAGGCCATATTTCAAGCCAATATGGTACATGATAGCATGAATCTTTGCCCCTTGTGATGCTTCATTGAAATACAGCCTTATTAAAATTAAAAATGCAGATTTCTGGGGTTATATGACCAGTAGAATACTTGGATGACATTTGTCCTTCTGTTCTATGTATGGTGTTGGTTGCTTTTTTCAAGCAAGGTTTTTTGAGTGTTCTTTTCATGGTTTTACATTGAGTTTTGTTCCCTGTCAGAATAGATGAGTTAATTAACTTATTTTGCATTGGTGTATTTGTTTAAGTTAAGTGCTTTATTTTACTTTATTTTCTTTTTTCTGTTTTGGAGGATATCTCTTCCTCCCTCAGCGGGTGAGATGAAGACTGGGATTTGTTTCCCACTTTTTGCAAGTTATAACAATTAATCAGGAATTGATTACATGATGCTTGGATTCTTGTGATATTGGAAATTAATTTATGTGTGGCTGTCACTCTATGGCTGTAGATTGAGGATTATATTGGGTTTTACTTGTTATGCAATTGTGTATTTGTTCATCATTCACTGTAAAAAAGTTTCTGACTATAACTGTACGACTATAGATGGATGATTGGATTCTTGTGATTACAAATCGATTCAAGCATTGTAATAATGAAAATTTCAATTTTACAGTCTTCAGTAAGCATACATGTTCAAACATGTATGGCATGACTTGATGCAATTTTACTACGTTGATGATGAAGTACGACTTGAAGATGATTGGATGCCCATGGATCAACAATTAAATCCAGCAGAACTTGAGGAGGTTATCAAACCAAAGGGAGCACATTCTAGGGCAGTTGTACTTGAGAGTGTAAGTATAATAATCGTTTCAGTACTTCACTTGTGAATATGATCCCTTGCAAACTCGCTTTTCTTTTTTATTTTAGATTGGGGATATTCCTGATGCTGAGATTAAGCCTCCTGACAATGTATTGTTTGTCTGTAAATTGAACCCAGTTACCCAGGTGCGTAATACCTTTCTGTGTGGTGTTATCTATATGTAGTTATGATGTTCTATTTTCCCCCAATTTATACTGAGGTCGATATCAGTACTTGACTATTAATATATTTTCTTTTAAATTTTAGGATGAGGACTTGAATACTATATTTTCTCGCTTTGGAACTCTATCATCGTGAATAATATTAGGTACTTTACCTATCATGACATTTACTAATAGTGATATCATTTTGTATATAATGTTCTTAATATTTTAATTGTAGGGCTGAAATCATCCGTGATCACAAAACTGGTGACATTTTATGCTATGCTTTCATAGGTCAGTTATGTATATCCACTTTGTCATTTATGTAAAATTTGTGCTTCTTTAATTGTGTTCAAGTGGTTCTTTCTACCATTTTCTTTCCAATTTCTGCTCCAGTTGGTTTTCCTATATACTTCTCTGAGTGGTTTTCTGTCTTCCACCTTTTTTACACAAAAAAGATTAAGGTCTTTAGTGTATCATTTCCAACTAGCAATAACAAAAGGGAATAAAAGGAAGATATGCTTAACATGTGTACTACAAATAAATTTTTTGTTTGTAAATCAAAGTTTCCTTGTGTTTATTGCAGACCACACAATATGTATGTATACTAATTTACAAAATCGTATAAATTAAATTATTGCCTAATAATTAGGGATCAATGATCCTATTTTCTAGAATATGTAACAGCTGATGATTAACAAATCTGTAATAGTTAATGACTAATTACATTCCCACACTCCGCCTCAAGATGGAGCATATATGTCATATGCACCAAGCTTGTTGCCAATGTACTCAACCTAGGCCCTCTAAGGGACTTGGTGAACACGTCGGCCAACTGGTCACTAGAATTGAAAAATTCAGTTGTGATTTCTACAGAGAGTACCTTTTCTCTAACAAAGTGACAATTAATATCTATGTATTTGGTTCTTTCAATAAAGACTGGGTTTGATGCAATGTGAAGTGTAGCTTGATAGTCAAAAATTAGCTTTGTTTCATAGATGTTTCCAGTTTTTAGTTGTTGTAGTAGATGCCATAGTAGTTGCCTAAGTCAGGTAAGCTCACATGTGGTTATAGCAATAACACAATATTATACTTTTGCACTAGATCTAGTGATTGTGTTTGGCTTTTTGTTTCTCAATGAGATTAGGTTTCCTTAGATAAGAACACAATGAGAATGAGTGAATCTTCTATCTAATGTTGATCCTACCCAATCCACATCAGAGTAATAGGTGATTTTAGTATTGCCTTTTTCTTCCTTGTCCTGAAGCTTTTTTCATGTATGGAAGAATGTGTCACATCATCCCAATGGCTGCCACAAGGGACATTTAGAAATTGACTTAGTACACTAACTATGAAAGTGGTATCAGGTTTGGTGATAATGAGATAATTGAGTTTGCCTACTAGGCGTCAATATCTTTCTATGTATTTCAATGGCTTCCCTTGACACGGAAGAAGCTTGATATTGGAATCCATAA
>Ga0099825_1005641_pt1 | contig 15988 bp, 5 predicted proteins | sample SiratroredBW_FD_76838 | JGI IMG/M metagenome (GOLD analysis project Ga0099825, IMG submission 76838) | Root nodule microbial communities of legume samples collected from California, USA - Siratro red BW | ecosystem: Host-associated > Plants > Roots > Nodule | place: USA: California | collected...
AAAAAAAAAAAAAAAAAAAAAAAAAAAAAAAAAAAAAAAAAAAAAAAAAAAAAAAAAAAAAAAAAAAAAAAAAAAAAAAAAAAAAAAAAAACTCTCAAAATAATGTGACACAATAAAATTTATAAAAATTAAATTAAAATATGACTCTTATTATAAAAATTTTCTAAAATCTTAAGCTTGATATTATTAATATTATTATTATAAATTAATATCAATCATAACATTTATAAAAATAATAATGATGATGATGTAATAATGAGATAATTATGATCACCACATTAATTACCAATGTGGTAGCAATATTAATTATCATAAAAATTACAATATATCATATAAAGATAATGATAGTAACTATTTAATGTCATTCATTAGTTATTTAAAATTTTTCAATCATAATCTCATACCAAATGAATATGTCTAAATCATCATATTTAGGATAGTGAAATTAACTTAAAATAAATGAGGGTGTGATTTAATGTCAAAATTCAATTTGACAAGTTCATGTCCTTTAATCTTATATATATATATATATATATAAAAGTAAACTTCAAATTTTGAGAAATACTTTATCTTCTTGACATAGATGTTGTATTTTAAAAATTTTAATTTAATCATTTTTTAAAATTTCACATAATCCGTTGATTTGTATGAATATATTGATGCAAGTTAAATACAAACATTACATAAAGAGATTCAAAGTCACAATGATTGACCATAAAATAAGATAAAGTAGACAAAGTGATTTAAATATGTGCAAAGAAAGTGTTTACTAATCAACATAAGTGATTATTGTTTGCATTTTTTTGCTAAATGGTAAAAGTTTTTATGATATTGTATATGGAATAAATTATCTTAGAAAAAGAAAAAATATTGTGGTAGAAAATATTTATAAAATAGATTGTGGCAGGCAATACGTCCTAAGAAAAAAAATAATTACTTAAACTAAAATCCCATCACCCATTTATATGGGATCTCCACCCAGTTTTTAAGACATATTCGATCTAACTTTTCTTGCTTAATTTCTTTTAGGCATTAAAATTAGAAATAAAAAATTTTAAAAATAAAATATGTTAGCTAATTCTTACTTTCTTTAATTTAAAAAATATTTATAAATTAAAATTTGATTTTAAAAAAATTAAGAGCATCTTACCTTATTAGAAACTGGTTTATGAGATTGTATATTTTTATATATATATTATAAATTGATCTTATATTTGTATATGGGAATTTTTAACTCCTTCTTCGTATCGAAACAAGTATATCTAATACGTTAAATTAGATGTTTGTAGATAGTTTGTCTAGTCAAACTTGTATAGAATAATCTATGATATCATATTAGGAAATGAAATTAAATTTAACTCATCCTTATAAAAGTGACTTGTAAATTAAGGATTGTTTTTTCTTATATATTGTAAATTAACCTTAATTTACATAGAATCTTCAACTTACCCAATGACTTAGGTCTAGTCAACCTGACGTTCAAAGAAAATTAGATTGACTAGATCGAAGTTATGCAAGGTCAATTTAGGTTGTGTCTAACTAAAATTAGTTTAAGTAGATTAAGTTAGATTAGGTCATACCCTTACCAATTTAAATTGGGTTGGATTTGACCTAAGTTAGGTTCAGACTAAGTTGGATTAGGTCTAGGTAAGGTCAGACTAAGTCAAGTCAAATTGGAGTCAATATTAAGTAGGCTTGAACTTAATTCAGGTCAGGTTAGGTCAGACTAGACCAAACTTAAGTTAGGCTCAATCAGGTGAGGTGGTTGAACTCAAATCAAATTAAATCAAGTCGAACCAATACGTGTAACAAGATCCAGTCAAAACTAAATCAAGTATAAGTTAAATCAATTCAAATCAAAATTTAAATTTAATTTTAAAAAATTCAATCTAATTAGTTAACTTAATTTAATATAATTTAAATCTAAATAAGATGGAAAAAATATAATATATTTGATCTAGATAAAATAATCTGAATTTTAAATCCAATTTATCTTATTAAAACTAAATTGAATCTAAAAAAATATAATCTTTGATGACCCTTATTTTATATGTTGTAAATTATGAAATCAAAGTGGTTATTTTATTAATGATTACAGTAATACACTTTTTTATAATTTTAATATGACTTTAATGCTAATTTTGATATCCAATGTTATAATTTTTATAATTTTAATATAACTTTGACAATAAGAATAAAAATAATTTCAATATTACAGTTAAAAAATGTCTGGTAAGAACATCATGTCTCGAAGAAAGAATACTATAAGAATCCTAATTTTCTGAAAGGTGTCCCTGAAATTGAATCTTTTATTTCTTGACATGTAGAAAGAAAGAAGAGTATGTGCACAATTTTATGCCTTGAATAAAGCATCCTATGTTTAAGACAACCATATACGAAGAAAGTCTTATCGGTAGTCAACACCATATGCTCAGCTCTGTCTACACCATGTCTGCAAATTCCTTCATGCATGTCACATAGCAAGCTCAGACCAGTTTTGGTAAGATTGACGGCACTCACCTAATTTTTTAGTTAGAGACTGAATCAATAACTTATTTTACTTTTTTTAATTTATATTCTTTTAAAACACGTTCATATAATTTGTTTTTTAAGTTTTTGCTTGATTAATTAATTTTTTAATTAAATTAATTTAGAGAATTATTATTTCTATATATTAAATTATAACGAATAATTAAGAAACTATAGCAACCTACTTATCATGTAGTAATGAAAAAAAAAATGATATCTCCGATGATTTATTGTTATAATTGTAATTCACCCAGCATAGAAACTCTTTATTGGATATTTGTTTTCGTGTTCAATCATTTTCGCTTATTTTTCACATTTTTTACGGTCTTTTTTGCGAGATGCCTTAAGGGAAAATTGTGATAAAATGATAAAATAGGTAAACATTTATAAGGAAATTAGGATTTCTTTTATTAGGATTGGTAAGTAGATTTCAAATTGATATCAAACTAATAAGAGAGGTAATTATTAAAATTGTAGTTTGTGAAAAATCGGAATGATCTAGATGGGGATATGAAGATGTTTTTAGTATTTTTTATTAATGTAATCATCAATTAGATATTATTTAGCAAAACCAATTCACAAGACATAGAAATTGTAATTTACTATCTCACTGTGCAAATCGATTTAGAAAATTCAGATTTCCTCTATATTTATATATGTGTTGGTTACTTGTAAGAAATTCAAAAAATTCTTGATAGAAAATGTTAATTATAGTAGTGTTATCTCATGTGAGCACTTGAGCATTTTGTTACCCCTGAATAAATCATTTTAAACCTTTCCCTGATATTTTTTTTTTAACACCAACACATTAAAATAATTATTGGATAGTATATATTATAGGAAGATATTCTAACATTATCTATATTAGGAGAACTGTACTAGGTGGCCCAAATTCATTGAACAAAGGTTTTCATGACACCACCAAACCCATTCCGTGGCAAACGCTTATTCATTTTCATCACTCTTTCGATGTCACGTGTCAATACTTCTGTGTCTCAGTGAAGAAGATGGACCACACGTTAGTGGAGTAAACCTAAAAGATTTTGAGGTAGATTGCAAAATTTCCAAAAAGCAGATATCATAATCTACCAAGTTTGAAGTTTCACATAATATTAGAAAGATTTACCTAGTAAGCTAACATAATTAGCACAACCACTTTGTTTTATGCTTTTCTTAGTTTGTCACTAAAGGTTCTTTGAATTTATATGCTCCCACTTTGGAAGCATTTACTTCAAATTTTAAGTAACCATGCATGTATATGGTTGTTTTCATTTATTATTATGTTTAATCAATTCTTCACCTTAATTTTAGCCAATGACCTCCTTTCACATGTAACAAAAAGAGAAACTTCTATTCTTAATTTTGGAATCAGCACCAAATTTATGGAAACATTTTGTCAAAATTTATGGTTTTTCTTCTTATTATATATTATATACACCTTTTCCACCCAACATGGGAAGATGAAGATTTTCTATTTCTGCTAAACCAAACAAACAACATGACCGTGCATTATGAGAGAGACAAAAAAGTGTACAAAAGTTTGAATTAAAATAATTAAATAATCTTAGAACTTTATTCTCAGTGTACATGTTTTCATTTGTATAATGTCTTACATTAGTCTAAGAGTAATAGCATATATTCCTCTTTTAATGCTGAAAAAAAAAACTCTTACTTTAAGCCTGTTTTAAATTTGAATTCTTATTCTTAAAAGAGAATATTTGTTGGAGTAATTTTTCTTTTTTTATATTAAGTCTTCGTTTATTTTCATTTTTAATCTTAAAACGGTCTTTTCTTTACTCTGAATCCTGATAAATTGCATCAAAGATATCTTCATTATTTTGTATAAATTGAATTTTAATATTATCTTTAAAAGTATTGTGTTTCCATTTGTTTAATATAATAAAATGGAGCATTCATTGTTAGTGGTATAAATATCTTCTCTTTAATTTGTTTTTATTTATTGAGTTTACTTAAAACTTGAAAATACTCATATGGAAAACATACTCTATCGTCTCTGAATATTAAGAGTCTTGTATGTTCAAAAGTCTCTAAACTTAATAAAATTATATATAAATAAATAAAAGGAAAATGCAGATTAGGAAAATCAATAATATCAAATATAGAGCAGATGCATTTAAGTGATAAAAACACTTAATTATTTCTTGAAATTTTATAAATAGGGATAAAGTGGAAAATATCCAAGCATTTGTAGTATATTTTGTAACATTATCATTTATTTAATAATTTAATAAATTAATAATTTTTAAATTTATGCTTTTAAAAATGGCCACCATTACATAAAAAATAGAGGGATTACAATTTCACTACAAGACAATGCTATCTTATTCTTATTTCATAAAAAAACTATTACGTAGATAATTTGTGATTAAATAATAATATAATGTTTAAAATTACTTGTATATTATTCAGCAAGAAATAAATATTAAAGAAATTCTTTAAATAACTTCATCCAACTAAGTTAATCAATATCTTTAATACGAAGAAAAATATATGAAATTGTTCATACTTACAAAACACTACTACTTAATGCATTAAAGTTAAAAATATTAGTTTAATTGATAGCAATATTTTTTATATTTATATTTATTATATTTATATATTTTTTATTCTGCATAGGTATCTTTCAATCCAGTAAATTAAAAACTCCCGTTTACTTAAAATTCAATAATTTGAAAAGAAACGTGTACATCAACTAAAATTTTTCTTTGTTTTATATTTTATTTACTATTATTGTTATTATTATATTATTATACATTGTGATTCTTATATTAATAATTGATGATCATATAGAAGGATAACTATTTATACATTAATAAAAGAAAAGTGAATTATAATATTGATAGAGACACATTTCAATAAGAATAAGTTACTGCTTGAGTAACTTGAATTTTTGATTAAATAAATTTTAATTTATTTGATTTTAAATTATACTTGGATAAGATATTTGATTAAATAAAATTTAATGTAAGATCTAGAATATACATTTTCTTATCATGTAGTGAACTTAACAATTGCTCTGTACAAACTTATATGATATTCTAAAATTACCACTTCTTATATGAACTTATATAAATATAGTTATTTATAGAACAAAATTAAAAATAGAAGCTTGCGGTCTTTAAGATACTTTTGTATGTTCATATATATATATATACTTTTTTATTTTAACAATTTATCTTTACTTTTGTGAATTATATTATATATATATATATATAATTATTACAATTCACAAAAATAAAGATAAATTATTAAAATAAAAATATTAACATATGTAAAAGTATAAGTAAAATAAAATAATTAGATGTATAACGTACCAAATCCATATATCAACTATCATATTTTAATTTTATTTCTATATCAATATTTACAATCATATAAACTATAAATGAATCTATATATCAAAGATATCATCAGACATATCTTCAAAAAGATTAGTATTAAATAGGTTATACCAGAGATTAGAGCATGATCCAATACCTAAGACTTAGATTTATAAACAAATATAAAAGAAATAATCAAGATAAGTTTAAACATCTAATACCATGTACCTACATACAGTCAAGATGTATATGAATTTCCTTATCAACTTATCACTTCTAAATATTGTTAGTTTATATGATTTAAATTATCACTTAAGCTAAATTATCTCATAGGTGACAATATTTAATATACAATCAAACAATAACTCATACATTATTTTAAATATATATCATCAATTTCATACACATTCCATCATTCAGATCAATACATATATCATTTAAAAATTTTACAATTTACAATATTCAAGAACCTCTTCAACATAAAAAAAATTAATACTTAAATATTAAACTATCAAAATCTAATATCTCTGCATTTTCAAATAACAAATAATCAATCAATTTTCATCAATCACTTCTCTAAAAAAAATTTAAAAATTATGACCACAAAAAAAAATTTAAAAATTGTGACCACATCACCTCATGTCCATATCATTTAGTCTAAGATATTATTGAAATCCTAAAATTAACTTCTTAAAATATTTATCTTTAAAGTAATTTCCAAAACCAATCAGTATATTATTTTAAAATTTAAAAATATATAACAAGTTACTCTAGTCAAATTTTAATATATAGTAAAGTAAGTTCAGAGAGTAATATAATAATAATGAATTAATAATCAAATTATACAAAATAATATAATAATAAATTTTTAAGATAAATATGAATTTATTTTGTCTAAAAATACTACCAATTAAAATGATCTCTGACTTTTTCAGTAGAATATAATATTCTAAAATACATATGGAATAGTTAAAGAAAAGGAAAAGAATTAGAAAAACGAATATGAGAAAAAGAGAAGAGGAGGAAACTTACAAAACGGATATTACATATTTTAAAATAAGTAAACTCTTATCATATTATAATAATATTAATAAATAAATAAGTAAACTCTTATCATATTATAATAATATTAATGTCCACGTGAAGTATCATTATTAATCCTTCATTACATTAACGATTTATTTAAAGTATATTTAATACATAAGTTATATTTCAGAATAATAAATTTAAAGTCAAAATTTTATAAATACTTTTTTTATAGTAAAATACGTTAATATTTTATAAAATTTAAAATTTTGAATTATAAGACTAAACAAGTCAATTTTTTTTCTAAAAAAAGTAATTTTTTACCTATAAATATAAGTAAAAAATGTTAAAATATTTATAAAATTTTTACGTTGCAATAAAAAAATAATAAATTCTCAAGAATAATACAACGTATTTCTTAAAAAAAGAAAATTAAGAAATCAAGTTATAAATTTTGCATTGGAGATCACAGTGAGTCATTAACCATGAGCCAAGCTTGGTGGCAGCTTCCATAATACCCCAAATGCCCATAGTTCTCTTTCTTAACCACGCATGCATATATAATAACATATTCCTTTACCTCTCTTCCTCTCTCTCTTCTCTTCTAACTCTATCGTTCCAACGTCCTCTTTATTCACTCTCCCTTCTTTCTCGCTCTCACCTCTGTTTCCCTCTTCGTTGAGATTCTTCTGCATCTGGGTATGTCCAGTGATCTTCAACGCTTCCTCCTTTTCCACTTTTCATGCATACCCTTTTGTTTCCCCCTCGTTTTTATCCACCCCATTTGCCTTTCATGCCTCTTTTCCCCGTTTTCTCTGCTGGGTCCCAGTGCTTGATTCTCGAGGAGGATCTCCAAGTGTTGGAAACTTTTGAATTTGTCCTGTTTAATGAAAATGATGTTTCGATTTGTGATGCCAATCAAATGAAGGTTTTTGCTCTTTATTTAATTTTGGGGTGGAAGTGTATAACTTTACTCTTTTCTATGTGGAGATGATGAATGAAAGTCTCTATGGGTTGGATCTAATTAAAAAGCTCAGGGAGTTGTTTTCAATGGTCTTTTATGTATGAAAATTTTGAAGAGTGACCCCTTTTTTCCTTTTCTGCAATGTTTTTTTGTCTTATTTTATTAAGCAATTGGACTTTGCTGTAAAGAACAGAGTTTTGGTTTTAAGGTGTTGGCCAATGTTTTTGCCAGCTGTGTATTCTCCTCTCTTTTTTCTTTCTGTTTTTCTTATGATCCTTGGGTCACGCATGCAGCTCTGTTTTCGTGTCCTTGTGGTGCTTATGTCTTGGAGCACGTGATGTAAGTTTTGAAATAGATTTTATATGTATTTTAGTGCCCTTATGTGGAGGTTTGGCTGGTGGTGGTAACGAGTGTGGATTAAGCAACTTGTGATCATTGCATATACTCTAAACATGTTTCTCAAATTCACATGCATTAGTTTTTTTTTTGTCACACTGCATCGTGGGCATTAACATCTCACTAATCTCTTTGTTAGTCTCCAGTCTCTCTCACATAAGTAAATTCACATTCATAATTGCTTATATGTCATCCTGTTATGTACAATTTTCTCTCTGTTTTGGACATTGGGGTTTGAGTTGGCTTGTGATTTAGCTCAAAATGCTAAATCAGTCCTTTTCCTTTAAGTCCTTTGTGTTTTATAAGATTTAATAATTTCTGATAGTTTCTATCAGAGGAGGCAGTTTGTGATGAAGACTGAATAAGAGATCCATTTTTTCTATGAGGTCAACCAAATCATGGAGGTGGCCGACGGGAAAAAGGAGTGTCTTGCCTAATGGTTTGTCTTGTTTTCTTTGAAGTCATTACTCATGATATTTCGAAGGAGAATATCTTGTAATCAGATATTTATTGAGGAGTTTTGTGTTTCTTGAACCAGGGGAAATCAATTTTGAAGATGAAGCAACTTCCTTTTACGGTAGTTGTTTGTACAGTAATGTTGTTTGTTGTGTATAGGACTTTAAAGTATCAACATTACCAAGAAGAGGTATGAGATCGCATTCCATGACTTTGGGCCAAAAATGTTGATTAAATTTCTATTCTGCATCAGGTTAGGGATCATTTAGTGCTGAAGTGCTGTTTTATCCAGAGTAGTATTACAGTGTAAATATTCATTCTGGTTAGGAAACTTGTGAAGTGATTCTTCTCAGACATTAAACAATCGAACTCTTTGTTGTCCTTAAGTGATATTGAAAAAGTATATCTTCATAAAACCCTGTAGCCTTCCTTGAAAGTTTTTTCCAGCTCCTAGTGTGGTGCACATTCAAAACCCACCTTTTGTAGCAGGTGGCCGCTACATGGCCCGAGCTTTACCTTTCTTATAATGCACCAATACATGACATTGTATTCTTGTACTTCTTTTTCTAATTTGAAATTTTTTTCTTTGTGTTTCATTTATTATTATCAGATAGACAAAAAGTGGAGTATCCTGGAAGAAGAAAAGGTATATTATGATGCTAATCCCTTTTTCTGACTTTTTCTAAATTTATGCCTTGGTGCATTTAGATGGTGAATGATTGGTTACTTTCAAAATTTTGGATGCATCTCCCTATTTTGCAATTCTTGCATTTATTTGATAATGTAACATGGATGCATATTCGTTTTCACATTGGCGCTTTTGATGCCACTTTGCAGGCATATCCTGGTACTCCTGGAAATCTGAAGGGCTTACCGCGAGGTATAATACAGGCTACTTCAGATTTTGAGTTTAGGCCTTTATGGTCGCCCAGTAGTTTGAGGTCAAAGGTAAGCATCTTTCAAGTTTTGTTTCTCTTATATTATGGTTCTATTTAAACTGACAGATGATGGCTGTAGTTGGGAAACTGCAATGAGCATGCCATCAATTATCAGAGCTGCTTCAGCTGAGCTAGCTGATTTAGTGATTGCTCGATTGTGGTTATTTGATGCAGGCTAGTGATTACTCCCATCGCAACTTGCTCGCAATTCCAGTGGGTGTGAAACAAAAGCAAAATGTAGATGCCATGGTGCAAAAGGTAATTTGTTGATTCATTAGGTTATCAAAATTGTTTCAGTCAGCAGTCCTAATCTAATTTCATTGATTTCAGTTTCTTCCAGACAATTTTACAATTATTTTATTCCATTATGATGCCAATATGGATGGATGGTGGGATCTTAATTGGAGTAGCAAGGCCATACACATAATTGCTCAAAACCAAACAAAGTGGTATATTACTAGACTGACCGTATATGTTCTTCTTTCTGTCTGAAGACCCTGTTCTGTTTAATGTATGTTAATTGAATAGAGTTTGCTTTAAACATTCCTGGAAAAATGTCACGTGTTTATCAAGGATTTATTGAAAATAATGAGTCAAAAAGGGTATGTAAACATCATTAGAAGTAGGAAAAATATTTTTGTTTCTGTCAATGTATTAAAATCAAGGTCATGATTTACATCCAATTTTATTCCTGGGAACAGCCATTCAAATTGAAAAACATTACAGGAGAACTTAATACCTCACTGAACCCATATTAATTTTCTAGTTGTAGATGAGTTGGGTGATGTGCCTGACCTTGGCTCTGTTACTATTGCTTGGCTATGTATCCCTTTTCAGTATGTGGCATTTCTCTGCATTCCAGATTGCAGATCCTCTTAATTTTTTTGCCTAACATATATGCTTTTGTTTTAAATAATATGATGAATGTTTATATTTCAATGGTTTGTTTTTACCTGTCTAGATATTAATTCCTGAGTGTTTCCACAGGTGGTTTGCAAAAAGATTTCTACATCCAGATATAGTTTCTATTTATGATTACATCTTTCTCTGGGATGAGGACTTAGGGGTGGAGCATTTTTCTCCATCAAGGTATGACTGGTGGTTTTGTTCTACTCTTGTGCTATATTTACATTTGTCTTTTTTTTTTTTTCTTCTAATATGAAGCTTTTCATTTTATATACAAGCTGGGGGACCCATGATATAATTATAATGAAAAGTGATCCTATTGTATTCAATAATATGACATAGTAATTGAATAAAATAGGACCACTTTTCATTAAAATGGCATCTTGGGTGTCTCTGCTGCTATATAAAATGAAAAACTTCGTGAAATAAAACCCACTTAAAAACTGTAACTTATAGAAAGTAATTTTCAAGATGAAGTTCTTTATTTTCAATAATGAGCACTTGAAGAGGCGAGCCTGCATAATCAATTTGTTAAAGAGGTATTTCTCCTCTGTTTAAAATTACCATGAAAAGCTAGATCATGGCTTTTGAGAAAAAAAGTACCAAGTAGATAAACCCTCTCTCTTTCTATTGTAGCTTAGATGTTTGAAATTAAATTTATTTTATTTTATGTCAACTTGTGCTTCACCAATTCAGCTCACAACCTGCTTCATCTGCTCATAATATTAGTAGTTCACTTGATTATTTATGCCCATGGCTGGTGATGCAGTGCCAATTCATTTCTACATGCGTGTGTATATCAATGACTGCATATATGTTGAATGCCATTTTTCAATTTATACACCTATACATTATTGCAATTTTTAGATAAAAGGCAAGGGAATATTGATTTTTTTTTTTTTAATTCTATAATGATTCTCTGCCTCTCTGTTGTTTAATTGAACTTGCACGCAAAATAAGCTCTAAAGCATCCTTATTAGATTAACAAAGTCACATTACATTACTAAGTAGTCTTTTATTATCTTGTTATTTCAAAGACTAGTCAATCACCTCATGACAGGCTTTTTATGCTCTCATCAAAGAGAGAATGAATTAACATGGATATCTTTTTCTTTTTCCTTTTTTACAGATACATTGAAATTGTGAAGGAAGAAGGATTGGAGATATCTCAACCAGCTCTTGACCCAGATTCTATTGAGATACATCATAGAATTACAGTTAGAGCTAGGACCAAAAAAGTTCATAGGTGACTTTTTGTTTGAGGCTATTGATACATGTACTTGCTAATCAATTTAAAACTTAGCTTGAGTTTTCATACATGCAGAAGAGTCTATGAACTCAGAGGCAATACTAGGTGTTCAGAGGCAAGTAAAGGGCCTCCATGCACTGGGTAAGTGCTACTTTCTCTGAACCTGGTTATGCTGATTTTTTCTCCAGATGTTCATTCTGATTCCTATTCGTGTGGTGTTATCCTCATTCTTTCTGCCGTGAAGATATCATAGATGTTTAAATTTGCACAGTCAATGTATAGAAAAAGGAACTTAACAAAATGAAAATAACATTTGCTCTTTTGGAGTTTTATGATAGTTTTATTTTTTGTATCTATAATCATGTTATGAATGACGCAGAAATTTCATTGAAACTTGGCAGGTTTGTGGAAGGTATGGCTCCTGTGTTCTCTCGATCTGCCTGGGATTGTACTTGGCATCTTATACAGGTAATTTTCGATGGCCCATAGGAATTTTAATAATTCTAACCACAAAAAATACCTGAAATTCTTTCAAAATTATTGGAAGTTTAATCTCTTTTATAATACAATTGTCTTATCTACTCTATTGTAACGTTACGTTATGAACAGAGAGATTGATTAATTTGTAAGGTAGTATTACTAGATAAAAAGATGAAATGTATTGTGTATACTATCTCTAAATCTGGAAAATTCTTTGAATTGGAGAACAACTGAGAAAGAGAATTACATAAGAAGAAATAACTAAAAGTTCTGTAACTTTTAGGGTTTATTTATTTATTTTATATTTAATTGCTTATAATGGATCAAGGTAGTCTATGGTTTGGTAACATCATTATCATTTTCATTTTCTCAGAATGACCTTGTCCATGGATGGGGAGTGGATATCAAAGTAGGATATTGTGCTCAGGTGAGAATTACACATTTTCTGGACAAGGTTTATTATTATTATTCTTAGTCCTGGAATGCCTCTAGTTTTCTATTCAACATGTATATCCGCGTTTGGCTGTCATTATAGTAACTGATTTCCACTTATCTCTCTATTTTAACTTCATTTACTTCGTGATAGGTATCATTAACTGTGAAATCAATGCCATTTTTCAGGGAGATCGCACACAAAATGTGGGAGTTGTTGATGAGGAATATGTTGTTCACAAGGGAATACAAACTCTGGGTGGCAGTGGGGAAGAAACAGCTAAAGTATTGTGTTCCTTTCTCTCCAAATGGGTGAATTAATTTTGTGTCCATTAGCTTTCTTCATTATGTAGTTTCTTTGCTTCCTAAAATGGGCATTAATACATAAAATTTATCGTTAAAATGGGTGTGTGTATGTGTAATCAATGGTTACAAATACCCACAAATCGCTTGAGCACACTGAGTTGATAGTGAAAGTTTATTCTATGATTGCCAGTACTGTCCTATATGAACACCCCCTCTCCTTTTTTACTAGAAAAATTCACAGGAACAACACTGTTAGCTGCATGTATTTTGTCATTCCTTTATTTTACAAAAGATGTCCTTTTTACCGGTTCTCTTTCATTTTTCAGGTTTTGAATCGTCGAAGGCCAACTCCGGTACAGATTTTAATGACATTCACAGTTATTCCCTGTAATCCTATTTCATTTATTAACAAATTTTATCCTAACTTCATTTTCTTGTTGGCTTTGTTACAAATCAGAAACACGGTGCCTCGACCTTTGATCAGCGAGTTGAGGTGAGGCTTTTGAACCACTTTTGAAATCAAGTCCTGTGTTGATCACAAAGCATTTTACAAATGATCTTCTTGTTACTTTTTAACTGCTTTTGAAACCAAGTCTTTGTATTGATCACAAAGTATCTTGCAAATAACCTTGTTACTTCTTAACTGCTTTTGAAACCAAGTCTTTATATTGATCACAAAGTATCTTGCATATAACCTTGTTACTTCTTAACTGCTTTTGAAACCATGTCTTTGTATTAATCACAAAGTATCTTGCAAATGATCTTGTTACTTTTTTATCTGCATTTGAAACCAAGCCTTGTATTGATCACAAAGTTGCTTGCAAATGACCTTCTTTACACTGTAACATGAATGATCAGATAAGAAGGCAGTCAACATGGGAACTTCAAGTGTTCAAAGACCGGTGGAATCGAGCTATTGCAGAGGACAAAAGCTGGGTTGATCCATTCAAGAGTGATACAAAACGCATGAGACATAGGAAGAAAAACAATCGGTTCTCTTAAACTATTTTTTTACTAGGTTTGATTTGTTAGCCATCTTCATTCACAGGGCTTAGGCATAATTTAGTTGTTGTAGCTGAATGAATAAACACTTCATTCAAATTTTGGAATCTCAAAATATTTCTTTATATTCTTTTGTTCTTTTCATTCATGTCACAAATATAAATATGTTCATTTTTTTCAATTTAGTTACGATCAAAAGAATAGTAAACAAGCATGTGCATTTTACACTACAACTTTATATTGACTAAAAACAGTTTCCTAATAAATGCATTTGTCACAATTAACGAATTTGCAAATGTCTCTACTTTAATCTAATATCCCAAAAACCAATTTCACAACTTCATAATCAGCTACAATACAATGTTGTTTATGCACACCCATTTCATGCCTTTTTTAGGAATAGAAATTTCATCTTAAGGGTATTTGCCTCTTTACATTTTACCCATTAGAATTAATAGAATAGGAAAAACATAAAACTTCATTATAAAAGGTTTTGATGTATGGTTAGAATGGAAAGTCTCTCCGTAAGATATGCAATGATGCTCAATATAATTTTTACGTAAATTCATTTTTTGTTCTTCAAATTTCGTGAATATATGTTTTTGGTCTCTATAAAATTAAGTCAATATTTGGTCCTTCACTAATTTTTCAGATATTTAAAGGTTTAATAACAAATTTTAATACATGTTATTCTAATGAATATTTTAATATTTCTGTTAATAAGTAAATGATCTATTAAAACTAGACCTGAATTGTTCAATTTTAGAAAACTGGATCACATAAATCAAAATTACACATTCGTAAAATTATAGGAATTAAAAGTGAATTTAAACCTCGAGTTTATTTTAGAGTTCTGATTGGAAGGAATGATGCTTTGTGTAATAAATAAGTGTGAATTAATTTAAAAAATGATGATTAAATTTATAATTTTTTATCATTTAAATTTTATACAAGTGATGCGTGAAGTATGTGTATTAGTTTTATGTTTATTCAAGTATGATGATTGTTTTGAGATGATGTGTAAAAATAGCAAACTTAGAGTGCTCAATATAGAAAACAAAGTGAGACTTGGGTTGCTTTGCCTTTGGAGAAAAAAAAAAAGGATGAGAGTGTGATATGAGTTAGGAAGCAACGGGTGACACTAAAAATTCTTATTATTAATAAAAACTAAATTTTTATTAATAACAAAAAGGGGGAAGAGATGTTTTAGTTTTTAGCTATCATCTTAATGTATACGACACATTTCCATTACATGCATTTATGTCTACTTCGTATTTGTTTTACAATGTATTCATTATGTTTTGATATACTTATACATACTCGAATAACAACTCCTTTTGTTATTTGCTCTAATACTTATTCTTAAACTTTGATTTGCTTGATATACATTTATGTGTTTTATACGTTATATATTATATATGTTCTGATATATTTTCTAACATCTCTTTAATCATAACTAATAATGGCATATATACTTTGATAATATTTGTTAAATACTCTATTCTAATATATTCATTGTTTTTATAACTTAACAAAATTATATCATGTTTGTCCTAATAAAAAAAGGGAGACGTTATTAAAACTCAAATCTATTATCTCAAATAATCTAGACTTATTAAATGATACGGGCACTATGTATTTTGATCATAATAAATATCATTAAATTTTAAGGCAATATAAGTTTAAATAAGATATCTTCTAATAAAAGATATACATTAGAATTAAAACACTAACTTTATACCATCCAAGATATAAAGATCACAAGATTTATTACTTAGATGATAAAAAATTTGGAATTAACATAACAATTTAGGAATTTAAATTTGTGTGAGGAGTTTGACATAATTAATGATGTTCTTGAAATGATTAAGGATAAACATTTTCTAAATCTTAGAATAAAATGTACCAAAGATTTTGGGTAAAACTCAAGTTGTTACTATGGAGAGAGTTTATTAACAGGATG
>Ga0099825_1005643_pt1 | contig 15983 bp, 9 predicted proteins | sample SiratroredBW_FD_76838 | JGI IMG/M metagenome (GOLD analysis project Ga0099825, IMG submission 76838) | Root nodule microbial communities of legume samples collected from California, USA - Siratro red BW | ecosystem: Host-associated > Plants > Roots > Nodule | place: USA: California | collected...
AAAAAATAAAATAATATATATTTTTTTTTTTCTATATATTTTATAATAATCTTTTTTTTTTTTTTTATATATATATATATATATATATATATATATATATATATATATATATATATATAATTATTTTTCATATACTAATATTAACGCATAAAATAGTCGATATATTAAATTCATTAAATATTATATAATAAAATCAGACAATATGATTAAATGTTCTACGAACTTAATATAATTTTTTTAAATCAATTATTGATAATTTATTTATTTCATTTAATGACACATCTTTAATTTATATTATTTATTGTATTTATAAAAGTTGAATTCTTGCAAAAGGATTCATTTAATTGCCACGTATTTGGACACATTACACATATGATGTGTGTTGTCACTGATGAGTGAATTCTAAATGTCTTCTATTTGTTTGGGTGAATTTTTTCTAATATTCATACACTGATAACACCTTTTCGATATCCACAGTTTCATACTTATCTTTTAATCATAATAGATACTCCAAGATCCAGTCAAGTGATATAAAATAATTATCCATTTATTCTATAATTAATTTTTATAAAAAAATTTAAAATCGATAAAAATTAATTACGATGTAACCATTTTCATATAATAATATAATTATAAATTGCAATAGCAAAATTATAATTTTAGAATAACTATTAAAATTATATTTACTATAAATTTTTCATTAGCAATAAAAATTATTATAAATATGTATATTTCAAGATTACTTTAACCCTATTACATATTAAAGTTAGAACCATACTGATTCTAACTTTAATCTGTAATAGGATTAAAGTAATCTTAAAATATACATATTTATAATAATTTTATATATATATATATATATATATATATATATATATATTATACAGTTCGGTATTATGTTAATTTTAATTAGATCTTCTCTTAAGATTTTAATCCTTTTTATTTTTATTCCTGTGAAAGTAAAACCAGAACATATTCCTGCTCAACAACTTGACTGCCAAGTGTTAATCATTCAATAGTGTATAACTTTTTTTCAATTAATTAAAATTAAGTACAACTTTTTAATATTAAAGTTTATAAACTGACATAAAAGGAAAATTAAAATTTATGATGCATGAATTTTTTTAACAAAATCATAAATGCACCTTCAAAATAGAGTTAAAGTTATATTTTTAAAGGCTTCTTCCATAATGACTGAACACTGGTTTCAATGAAATCTTCACAAATTTTAATATACAACAACTTCAACTATTATTTATATTCTGATCGAAGCCCCACCAACCCCACAATTATCATGAAATGGAAAAACATTAAATTATGTCATTATTACACATAATTAAAAGGTCTGATTCACAAAATTGTATTATATATGAATGACTCATGAAAGAAATTGTGTCTCTCATTCACAACTCTGTAGGTGTTTTTCCAACCATGGTGATGGTGATTATCACAACCCTTTTGGTTATCTTTGTGAGTGTGGTTCTGAAGTGTGGCTACGAGACCATTTCATGTTACTGGGTCACTCCAATGCGCATAAGGAAGATGATGGAGAAACAAGGTGTGCATGGTCCTAAACCTAGTTTTATTACTGGCAACATCATGGAAATGTCCTCCCTTGTTAAAAGAGCAGTTTCTCAAGACATGGAAACTATCCGCCATGATATTGTTGGTCGTATTTTGCCACATTTTGTTCTGTGGTCCAACCAATATGGTATGTCTCTTTCCAGAGAGTTTCTTTCTGCACCTCTATATGTTCTTGCTGCACCTTCATATATTTTTTTAATTTCCCATGATTAATTTTTCTCTGTCTCATTTACCCTTCATCTCCATACAATATTTCACATTTTCCTTCACTTCTTATGCTTGCCGCCACTAATAGTTATTACTGTATCCACCGTCATCCATTGTCATCCATCGAAGGTAATGTGTTATTGTTAATAGAAGTGGTATTGGAAGAAGAAGAGGGAAGAAGGCATTGCATGTGACGTCATAGCGGGTGTATTCTTCACATCCGAAAAGGCTTTCGAAAAGTGTCATTCTGAAAAACTATTTCAAATATAGCAAATTTATTTCAGAAATTACTTTTGAATCTGCAACCAGCTTACAGAATAAATTATTCCAAAATAAAATTTATTATATTTGAAATGACGCTATTTTTAGAATGACATTTTCTAGATTAGATTGAAAAACAATTTTCGGATTGAGTCAAGATTGAGTCGTTTCGAGAGCTAAAATGACTCAATCTGAAAATTATTTCTAAATTCTAAAATAATTTCTAGAAATTGTTATTCGGGAAGACGATTTACAGTGTCTCTCCCATGCACATTCTTTCACTTTTTATAAGGGTGAAAGAGTCTTTTTAATATGGGCATTCCGGAAAACTGAAAAATATAGAGATAGAAAAAGAAGCTCTTATCTTCCTACTACAACAACACTTGCACACAACTTATCTTAGAATGGATATGAAATTTTATTGTACATAACTCTCATGCACGAAGTTTTTGTATTGGATTAGAAATCAAAGTTCAAGTCTTGTATACATTTACAAAATTGGATCTGTCATTATAATCCATTTTGTTATAGATCAAACTAATTGGAGTGGAACTAAATTCAAATTCATATTTTCTAAAAAAAATTAGTTTGGATTTCTATATATATGTAAATCTAAATAATTGGATTGATATTCAAATCCATATTTTTATACATATCTTCAAATTGTATGATCTTCCTAACATCATTGATAGCAAAAAGTATACATATCTTCAAATTGTATGATCTTCCTAACATCATTGATAGCAAAAAGTATATCATACTAAATATTTATTGTTAATAAAAAATTCAAATTCTTCATCTCAGAAGTAGCTAAACATAAGGTCTTTCTTAAAAATAAATATTTTCTTTTATAATTTATATCAATAAAATTACAAGTTCAGATCCACAATTTCAAGCGTACAATATCTATCTTCTTTGTTATTCAAAAGTGTAAAGAGTATCTCATCCATAAATCCTTTGAAAGAATGTGGAATAGTATTTTTTTTTTCTTTGTAATTTTCCAAATTCACAGCATCGGTATAATTTTCTATGGCCATTTAAGAGTAAAGAGTAGGAAGAAAGCGAATGAAAATTTCTCAATATCGAAACCCTTCAAAGTCTCCAAAATATCATGAAATTTGTCCCAAATTAATTATCTTTTTTATCTCATCTTATAAGTTATGTATAATAAATTGTATGGATATACGCACATGTGTTGTCTATTTCTATGTTCCTATTGATCACATCAATGGGATTTATAAGAGACACAAACCAGAAATGAAACAGTTAATTTAAAATAAAATTTAAGCAAAGTTAGTCTTCCCATTCTTGTATATTTTTATGACCAAGATTAAAAATGTTCTTATATGTACATGTATATGCACAAGTGTGTGTTAATCTTAGATTTTTCTTCATTTTGTTATTGGCTTTACCATGATCATGTAGGAAAGAGATTCTTATATTGGAATGGAATAGAACCAAGGTTGTGTATAACAGACACTGCACTGATAAAGGAATTTCTGATAAAGTACAACCCCATATCTGGGAAATCATGGCAACAACAACAAGGTACCAAACATTTCATTGGGAAAGGGTTGTTGATGGTCAATGGTGAAGAGTGGTACCACCAACGTCACATGGTTGCCCCTGCATTCATGAGAGAGACACTTAAGGTATATTTTAGGTGTTTATACTATAATTAACCACTCACACATGAATACCTTTTGCTAATTAATGATCTTTTAAGTACACCCAATTTTGTTTTGAAGTGATGATTGAATAGAAATGATGATGGAAATGGAATGAATGTATAGGGTTATGCTGGGCACATGGTGGAGTGCACAAAGGAAATGCTTGAGTCACTGAAGAATGCATTAGAAAGAGGGCAAAGTGAGGTGGAGATTGGAGAGTACTTGACTGAACTCACTGCAGATATTATCTCAAAAACTGAGTTTGGCACAAGCTATAAAAAGGGAAAGCAAATATTTTATCTCCTCACACAACTTCAGAGTCGTTGTGCTCTTGCAACTCGCAATCTTCTCCTTCCTGGAAGCAGGTATGTCAATCTCAGAATGACATCTGTTTTTTTACCATACAGAGGAATATGCGAAGAATGTCATATGTTAATGCTAAATAAAGATAGTTAAATAGTGAAAATATGATTAAAAGATAATGAATCTTTTTATTAGAAAATAAATTTTTCATTTAACTTAGTCTTGAAGTTTGTATTTACTTTATATTTCCAACCCATTTCTAATATTAAAAAATAAATATTTTAAATATAAAATTAAATATTATAATATTCTCACATCAATCAATAATAGGTAACACGGCAAAGATTCTGATAAGATATTAAAAATAAACTTTAAATCTAATTTAACATATAAAATTATCTATAACTTATAATTTACACCCATTTATTTGTTTTAAATGCCTGCAAATTTTCCGTCATTAATGTGTCTTGAGTGTTTTTTTTGCACCCTTTTCCTAATAATAATTGTCACAATAACATTTTATCATATATAGCCATTTTATAACCTATACTCTTTGGTATGACTACACATTTAGTGGTATACTGAAATTTTAGAACTCATTTTTGTTATTCTCACATTTCTCTTTTGTTATTTTAAATCTCAGCATATAATGGTATATTGAAATTTGTCTTAAAACTTTGGAAGTATTCTACCATCACAATCAATCCTGGATACATGTCTTCTATCACTTACGTGATGATATCTTTGTACATTTTTCTCATATTAGGATAACCGTGATATGAGGTATTTAGAAACCAAAGGTGTGACCTCTTCTATTTTTACTCGTAGGCCAAGTTTTTCTTATTTTTCTTGTTAAAATTGTGATCCGTATAGTAGTTAAAATTCTTTGGTCTTAAAAGTTACTTTGATCCAAATTTTACTATAATTTTTACTTTCTATAGTGTCTCAATTGATTTTTTTTTTGTTCTTCCTCCCCTTTTAAAATAGTGACTTTTAAAAAAAATAATAAATTGGCATAATTTTGGTTAGGTATTCAAATGTGAAAGTTGAGCAACATATAAGAAAGAAAATCCATAAATCCAATGTCTTAAAATTTTAGGTTAAAGGTGGTGTCACTTCCTTATATATTGACTCAGTTCTCATTCCCGTGAGATCTCTTCAGTATTTAATTCCTTAGATTCTCCCAAGAGTTCTCACGTCCCCTTTTTTTCAAATGTGAACTTACACCATTCATGATGAAATTGATATGTTATAGGTTTTTTCCTAGCAAGTACAATAGACAGATAAAGAGTTTGAAGATGGAGGTGGAGAAACTCTTAAAGGAGATCATAAAGGGTAGGGAAGATAGTGTGGAGAGGGGGAGAAGCAATTCACATGGGAATGATTTGTTGGGCATACTCTTGGAAGAGATGAAGAAAGAGGGTGGTGGCTTGAATCTTCAAGTGGTTATGGATGAATGCAAAACATTTTTCTTTGCTGGACATGAAACTACTGCACTCTTACTCACTTGGACAATTATGTTGCTAGCAAGCAATCCACATTGGCAAGACAAAGTCAGAGCTGAGGTCAAAGAGGTATTCCAAGGGGAAACTCCAACATTTGATAAACTCTCCAAGCTCACTCTGGTTAGTATCAAATTACTTTCTTTTTCTCCAACTATAATTATGTGTTTTTTTGTTTTGTTTATACTTTATTCAAAGAGATTGGTTCTCATATATTCATAGTTTTATCAACTAATTAAAAGAATTTTAGGTATGTTTTAAAATATTCTTATAATAATTAACATTTTCCAATTATGTAATGCATCACTGGATAGGAGTGGAATATGAAGTTTAAAATTTCCCAAACTCAGAATTGAGAAACATGACATTGAATGAATTTTCTCCATTATTTATATTTGTTTTTTAAAATATTTTTACATTTTTTTTTCAAATAATGATTAAATATGACCATTACAATAAAAAGGAGAGTATATGTTGAGGATAAAATAACCAACGGTATGAGGTAAGATAAATGCAGCAATTTTTTTCCCTTTAATTTACAAAGCAATTTCTTTCTGATGCAAGTTACTTTGTAAGCCCAGCCCAAATAGCCAATGGTATATCACTCTAATGTTTACTTGAAAATTTGTGTTCTTAAAATAGCATAAAATTTAGGGACGATATTATAAGTTTTCTTGTTGCTGTTTTTGATTAAAATTGAATGTTTATTTTGATAACCATCGTACCAAAGGATTTTATTAAATATTTTAACTGAGGACAAACTTAGATTTAATTAAAGAATAGAACCAATAACACCTATTTCTAAATTTTGTGCTCTAAAATAACTCAACCTATGAAAAAAAATAACTAATTTTTGTACTAATTAAAAAATTAAACATCATTTAATTTAACTAATTTGAATTATTTTCCTTAAAATTCCTTCTTTTGAATTTAAAATCATGAACGAAAAGAAGTCATTAAAAATATTGCAAAATTTTTTGTTTATATTTGTAAGTATGAAAGTAATACTTATTTATTTCTTAAAGATGAGCCTAACCTTTAGTTTAATAAATGGGTAAATAATCTATGTATTAGTATTGCTAAGTGTTCTTATATTATTATTTAATCACAAATTATCATGAGGCATAGTTTAATCCAACATTCACAAATCCAAGTGAATCATGTGTGAAGAAACATAATTATTCTAATAAGCTGTTTATCTGATATTGCAGTTACACATGGTGATCAACGAGTCAATGAGGCTCTATCCTCCTGCAACTGTGATGCCAAGAATGGTTTTCAAAGACACTGAGTTGGGAGACCTCCACATTCCCAAAGGCTTATCAATTTGGATTCCAGTGTTGGCCATTCACCACAGTGAAGAACTGTGGGGTGAAGATGCAAACCAGTTCAACCCTGCCAGGTTTGCTTCAAAAACCTTCGTACCTGGTCGCTTCATACCCTTTGCTACTGGCCCTAGAAACTGTGTTGGACAATCATTTGCCATGATGGAAGCCAAGATCATACTTTCCATCTTCATCTCTCAGTTTAGCTTCACCATTTCTGAGAATTATAGGCATGCACCAGTGGTTGTCCTCACAATTAGGCCCAAACATGGTGTTCAAGTTTGTTTGAAGCCTTTAGATGCATAATATATATATGTATATGTATATCTATATCTATATATAAGTTAATTCCTTCTTGTTCTAGAATACTCTAGAATATTTAGGGATTCTATGTTTAGGATATATATTCTAATAATCTTGCAGAGTAAGAGCATCATGCTTTTACTGAAAACTGGAAAGTCTCTGCATAAACTATGGGAAATGTGAAATTCTTGTGCCAAGCTTTGGAATCCAAAGATAGGAGCTTTGAATGAGGTACTGAGGTCTACTTGGAAAAATTGTAAAAAAATTTCTGATATTTAAGTTAATAAAAGATTAAAGAATAATGAAAAGAAAGCAATAATGAATAATGAGATGATACTCCTTTTAGTAAGGAAATTCTTGCATAAACTTTTGAGCCTCCACAAATAAAGATAAATAATAGAAAAATAATTAGGTTTGATTGTTTAAGATATTTAAATATTTTTGTTTATGAAACAGATAACTAGGTTGTTGTTCGTAGCCGAGTTCTTAATATAATTAATAAGATTATGAACTAACTTTTGGTTGAAAATAGTTTATATCTGATCATTCTTTGAGATACTTGGGTTTAGATAGGTTTAAAAATAAAAAAATTAGAAACCAACTTTTTTTTTTTCTTTAGTTGGTGGATGATTTACTCAATTTTTCATTTTTTTAGGATGACCGAATTTATCATTTTGTAATTTTTTTTTTCTGTTTCGTATTTATACACCACTGACTTCTACTTGGGATATATCAAATGCGGCAAAAGTATTAAACTAGTGTAATTTTTGTAGGTATTTACTAAATATGTAAAATTATTTTTTTACAAAAATTTGTAAGTTGTGTTATAGAATCATAACTTCAAGTGAAAAAGTCATGTGGTCGTGACATAATTTTAGATAAAAATAATAATAATTGAAGTTGTGTTTACAAACTTGGCATGACTTTAGTAAAAAAAATAAAATTGAAATCATGTCAACATGATCACGACTTTAGTTTAGAAATTTGTTTTCATTAAAGTTGTGTCACGTTGGCATGATTTCAATTTTTTTTTTATTCTGTGTTTGCCTAAAGTTTTACTAAGATAACACGAATTCTTCATTTGAAGTCGTGTCTTCATAATACGACTTACATATTTTCATAAAAAAAGAATTATACTAATTTAGTAAATACCAAAAAAATATTACACCTGTATGGTAGTTTCACCATCAAATACAAGTTATAGTTTTGAATAACTAACTTGAAGCTTTACTTTTTAAATTTTAACATGTTTAAATGTTAATTTACACAAATACCTAGTAAACTTTGTTTCAAGAGTTTAACTTTCTTTCTTTCAATTATTTCCACCATAAAAAATATTCAAGTATTTTATCATCTCAAAGAGTGATAATGAAATCTCCATTCATTTCAATAATTACCGTATATTCTAAAACTAATAATTTTCAAGAAAGAAAAACTATTTTTATTTAAAAATGTAGCAATATCTTTTATTTTTAATAATACATCTCTAATTTAAAAAATATATATTTTTTATTCTTGTCACAAAAGTATTTTTTATATGATATATATATATATATATATATATATATATATATATATATTAATTTTTAATATTTTTTAAATAAGAGGTTGATGTGCAAAATCAATAATTAGATAAAAAGAAAAGAAATACAAGCAATAAGAAGATTATGAAAAAATCATAAGAAAAAAAATTAAATAAAATAATAGGCATGACGATTTTTGTTTCTAATAAAATAATGTCTAATAAAGAGAGGAAGAAGATCTCATCATATAAAAGTTTTTATTAAATTTTCCAATATTAGAAAAACTTTGGTACAAGAGTGTCCTTTTCAAAAAAATTAAAGATACCAAAAAAATCATATTAGAACATTTGATTACTAAAAACTAAAGAATAATAAGCGAATCGTATTTTCCAACCTAAATTATCAACGTTTCCAAGACAAAAAAAAATAATGTTTGCTTCTAAGCATAATTAATTTCCTTGTATAACATTAGGTAGAGAAGTAGAGATTGTAATCAGATTTTAATAATCAACAAAACGAGTTAAAAATCTCATATAGAAAATGTCAATCGAGTCTATTAGGTTTCTGAGCAAAAATAATATCATTTTAAGGCTTATCCCGTCAAAGTAATTAAGAAGAGCCTATAATGTACTCTTAAGTCTTATGAAAAAAAGTTATTTTTGGGTAAAATATACTTTGACATTAGCCTTTGGGTCCATCGACCCATTACATTTTTCAACACTTGGCAAACTTCAACTTTTGAGGGAGTCGGTCTTCATAACATCTAGTCTAAAAGGGTGAAAACTCATGAGATTTGCTTTCATCATCTAATTTCATAACATCTAGTCTGAAAGGGTGAAAACTCATGAGATTTGCTTTCATCATCTAATTTAACCGGGGAGTTAGAACTGTCTTAAAGGGATATCATTGATCATATGTTCGTGATTTCCCTTGTAGAGAGGGCTTCTGAAAATAAGTTAGGGGATGTGTTATATCGTTGGCTTGATGTCGCAACCGGGATCGCGATGGAGACGACAATTCGAAAGGAAAATGAAAGTAATTTTGATTTTTGAAAAAAAGGATTCACCACCATAATTTATTATGAAAAACTATGGAAAAACCTAAAATGAGATAAGACAAGTCTACGAAACTGGATTTAGGGTTCGGGAGCCGGTTACATGTGAGGAGGTATTAACACCCCCACAACGCCCCCATCTTAAGACGGTACCTTTAATTAAGTAAGTAAACTAAGTATAATTTTTCAAAGTGTTTATCTTTCCAAAAAAATGAGACAAAAATTAAAGTAAAACAAACAAAAATATTTTTTTTATTTTTTGAGGCCCACTACTAGAAAACTGCTGAATAGTGACTGAAATCAGTGACTGAAAATTTCGGTCACAGATAGTGACCAATTCAGTGACCGATTTTTTTCAGTCACTATCAATGACCGAATTAGTGACCGAAATATTCGGTAACAGATTCGTTCACAGAATCAGTCACAGAATCGGTCATATAATAATAATAATAATAATAATAATAATAAATAATAATAACAATACTACTACTAATAATAATAGTAATAGTAGTAATAATAATAATAATAATAATAATTTTCAAAATTAATTCCACATCTTTTCCAAAAGTAATAAAAAAGAGCATACCATGAAATCGAATCCATCACTTCTCCTACCCAAAGCGAGAATGATACTGTCAAAATCTAATTTCGTCCGGATAGAAAGTATAATGTATTTCTAATAATTTTAAAAAAAATCTTAATCGTTTAGCGTTTTTTTGTTTTGTTTTTATTTGCTCTTTTAAAAAAAAAAACAACAATGAAAAAATATATATAGTTTTATTTTATCGTCTTGTTCTTTTACTTTCATTTTCTAAAAAGAAGAAAGAGTGGTAATAATAAATAAAGTTTCATTTTATTTTAGTAATAACAAATACAAGATATTTTGTATTTTTTTTACAAGGCTTCCTTTTCACCAGCACCGTACTTTCATCTTTAGGCTGGCATGACTATTTTCTTAGACACCCCTAGCATCAAGGCCCAACCTCTTTCTTTTCTCACACTCCCTAATCATTGGCATACCCCCAAAATCTTCAGGATCTTCCAACCCTCTCTCCTCCCAAAATCTTTGTACTCCCAACAAACCAACACACAGCACCACCATCCTCTACCACCCTGCAAAAAGAAATTTTGTCCCTCTACAAAAAAAAAAAAAACGATCCCAAGGTCTGAAAAGCAGGGAATGTAACCTGATGAACGAAATAGACACATTGCCTCCCACTGGTATTTCGGGTTATATTGCAAGCAGCATAGAAGGATTGAAAAAAAGGTTAGAACACTGGATTCTGATTCTTCTCCTCACTCGAGAAGGGGGGAGGAAGGCACAAAAATTAAAAAAGCATAGAAACATAGAAGATTGAAAAGGCACTAGTTCAGAATACCAGACAAATACATATCAGTGAGTCTCAAAATTTCAAAAGGAGAAAGATTGAAGAAGCGATTATAGAGAAGAAATAAGAAATTGAAAGAGCGATAACAAAGGAAGAAGAAAACATTTCTAAAGCTGGTCTTCAACAGGTAAGTGAACCTTCTGGTTTTTATGCATATCAGTGAGTTATCTTTGCGTTTATGTTTGCTTTGTGGTTGTTCTGTGAATCTGTGATATAAATCAAAAGTGTTAGATTATGTCCTGGATTGAATGATGATATAAATCTGAATGAAATAGGATAAATTTTACCTAAGATTGCTACCTTTGGTCTTAATCTTTATGCCTTTTAGAGTTCGCTGCTTGATGGCATGTTCTAATGTCCAAGAAACCGAAACCAACATCATCAAATTGAAAATCCGGAAATGCTTTTCAAGAACCCAATTAAATCTAAAATTCAAAAACACAAACCAAAATCAAATGAGTTAAAAGAAGAGAATGAAGGATTGGGGAGAAGGAAACTGTAAAATATGTGGCACGATGGTCGCCACCATGAGAAAGTCCTCCCACATCGAATTGTTACCACCATTCAGTCTTCATCGCAAACCTCCGCTCGCGAGGTATGGTGCTCTTCCACCTTTGGGCTTGCTTCGATCAAAGTACTCTTCAACCTCCAAACTTAACCTCTGCCATCGCGCCTTGCCAAAGTTCACCGCCGCCAGAACCATGCCGCCATTCCTCCCTCGAAACCGCTATCCACCGAACCTCACTTCAAACACCAAGCACATTGCTAAGACATCACCTTCAAACTCCATCAACATATGAAACTCCACCACGCCTCCACTAGGCCTCAGGCGTAGCACCCAACAAAATCAATTCCTCTAATCTCGTCGTGAGCTATCGGCCGCAGCACCTCCTTACAACCATACACCTTTACCACTCCTCCAAAGAAAAATTGTGAAAGAAACCTAATAAAACCTCTGACGCGTCCCATCACAACCCTCACTGAAATCTCTCGCCACCCTCTAACACCACTAGCATCTCACAGGCCTCCGTCGTAGCTCCTCATCCACTCCAAATAACCACCCAAGCCACCGTCGTCGTCATCGTCTTCCAAACCATAACCCTAAACAGCACCGCCACAACAACAATCTCCCCTCAAACCCTCAAACCCCCAAAACACCTACCTCTTCCACCAACAACCATCGACGACCAACCTACGCCATCAACCTCTCACTCACGCCTTTCATCACTCCCCTAACCGCAAGCAGCAGCTCCAAAAAACCTCCCCTCTCCGTGCCGCCATCCCCCACCGTCGCTGGTGCCACTGTTGGTCGTCGCTGTTGTCAACTGGCTGTTGCCGTCGCATCTGACCACCTAGCAGGATGGTAGCCTCTCTAAGGGTTTCCACCTCCTAAGCAGCATCAAAATGTTGTGCCTCCACTAACCTAATCCTATTATCCAAACCCTAATTAGGTTCTTTTGAATAAAATGGGTCGTTTGCTCTCTGCACCTCATATACTAGGGCCTGCACCCTCAGTGCTCCTTAATCCCCAAAACACCCTTAACCCTAAGAGGTTTCTAATTAGTTAAGTTACATTCTGCACCCCATATATTAGGGCCTGCACCCTCAGTGCTCCTCAATCCCCAAAACACCTTTAACCCTAAGTGAGTTTCTAATTAGTTGAGTTACTTCCTGCATCCCATCAATTAAGATTTGCACCTACAGATTTCCTTAATTCCAAAACCGCCCCTAATTTTATTTTAAATATTTTACTTAGAAAAAGGTTTAAGAGTTTACGTCGGGCTATTTATTTTAAAAGCCTATTTCTCGTATTCATATATAAGGAGGGATGTTTTAAATAAAACTTTCAATTAATTTCTTAATTGACCGCTCACGTCATATGGAAATTAATTCGAAAAGCTTTAATTTCATTTGAAATATTAAAGGGTCATACGCGTCAAGCGATATCCAAAATGAAGTTTAATTTTTGAAAACACTAAATTTTTTCTAAAATTAAAAAATAGAAAAATCTCAAAAATTATCAAATTCTCAAAACAAACAATTTTCAAACCATAGAACTATATAACCCTGATTCTCCATCCCTATGGAGATACGTAGGAGCAAGATTAAACCTTGTCGGGCTCCCTTTCAAAGTAAAAGATATTTTGTTTGTTTTTATTTCCTTTTATTGTGAAAAATAAACATTCTGAAAATTACACTCATTTTATTTTATTCAATTAAAGGTACTGTCTTAGGATGGGCGTTGTGGGGCCTAATACCTTCCCCACGCATAACCGACTCCCGGACCCTCAATTCGGTTTTCGTAAACTGGCCTTATCCTTGTTTCCTTTAGTTTTCCATAGTTTTCCATAAAAACTATGGTGGCAATTCCTTTTTTCTTAATTTTCAAACTTATTTTTTCCATATCGCCATCCCTTCGTGATCCAGGTCGCGACAGATACCACTAGACCAATTGTCCACTTAGTTATCTTTGGGTAGCATTTTCTTTTTCTATATGATGCTGAGTCATTTTTTATTGAAAAATAAAAAGAAAAATTCGCAAAAACTAGACCAATTGCCCACTATTGGAAAGTATAATTAAAATAAATCATTTTACTTTATCTCTAAAATATTTTGATTGAACTTTACTTTTCGGTGTTATCAACTGGCATCCGACCTCTTGTCAATTTCAAAAGGGTTCCTTTTTTTTTAGGGTTTAGAACACCAAAGGCAGTGGTAATCCCTCATCACATAAGGTTGAAAGATCTAAATCTTCCTCTTTGGAGCGGAAACGAATGTGGCTTGCAAAATCTCCACGTAATATTTTCAGTTCAATTTTAATTTGAGAATATTGAAATGGATGGACTAAGATAAAAAAGCATATTTTATCTACTTTGTGGTGAGTGAGTGAGTGAGAAATCGGTTATGGTGGTTGGTTGGTACGTGAGACTATGTCGTGGGAGTGGAACACGATGGCGACAAAACCAGATTTTTTTTTTGTTTTTTTTAAACTATTTAAATATATATATATATATATATATATATATATATATATATATATAAAAATGAGAATTCAGAAAATTGTGAAGTTCGGTTCTTCCCCTTTTGTGTGGGCCTTTGATTGTGGGCCTTTTCTTCTGGTGTAGGTACAAATCCTTATTCACCATTCATTCCTTCATGATTCACTTCACTTACCTACTCACCCCTTCGAACCATGGAAGATCCTGATATATTCATTTTTTTTCAATTTCTTATTCTCGTCTTAAACACTCTAATCATTCACCAACTTAACTATATATACATGTACCTAATATAATTGTTTAGCTTTACAATAAAAATTATTTAAAACGTCCACAAACAAAAATATAGATTCAAATTATATTGAGTTTTATCTACTAGAATGTTTAAAACTGATCTTATTGAAATTGGATAAGAATTTTTGAGATGGAATATAATTAACATAAAGTTTTATGATAGTTACATAATCTTGTAGTAAAACATCGAGTGAAAATTTAATTTTACCTCTAATTTCTGATCTTTTAATAATAATAATAATAATAATAATAATAACAAGTGTGTTATTATAAAATGAAAATGATAAAAAAGGACTTTTACGATGATATAGAATATAATTAAATGAAGATAAAAAAATGAAGAAGAAGGAGAATGAAATGGGGAAAGGAAAGAGTCCTGTATATGTGTGATGTAAAGTGGGACTGTAAAAATCGTAGACAAGGGTTGCAATTTTACCTTGTGATCCTTGATTGCCCATTAATGAATTTCACTCTAATTTCGTGTTTTGTTTCGCTCCATTTTTCTAATGATGATCCGTTCGTTTGTCCTTTTTTTTATGTTTCCTTTATTCGTTTTCTGGGTTGATTTCATAGTCAAATTGTTCTAATTCCTTTGTTATGTGATTTCATTGAGGACCCATTAATGTGTTCACTTTCACTATGGTCTTACACTCAATCCATGTCATCATTGTTTCTACAGATTTTAATTTTTTATGAATTTGTATTAATTAATACTTTGACATTTCTGTTTGCAGGTTTAACTGAAGATTGGAAGAAAATCTTAGTCGTACATGATGGCTTATGGCGCGTTTCACTATTATATGAATTTGACATTTATGTAGCTGTCATCACCCACTATTATATTTAATTGCTTGATAATGTAGCATAAATAATTTTGTTCTTAGTTTTTGTAATATTATAATTATATTGTAAAAGTATTTGAATTTTTCAACAAGTTGAAAGGTATATAAAAATGCATTAAACAAATACTTTACATAAGAAAAACAACAAACACACTTTAAATATGAAATACCATTAGTTTAATCCATGATATATTTCTAATTTATAAAAATAATATACAAAATATATGTTCCTTCTTGATTCTAATTTTAGTGTAATTGTCAATTTGTAAGTTGTATGTCTTGTTTGATTACTATTGGGATATTGAAACTGGCAATACAATTGTTGTAGGTTGGATAAGTAGAAGGAAGAGTTAGGGTGCATCATTTGGATCATAGTCAGCATAAAAACTTCACTTTGAAATTCCATAGAGAGGGGAATGAAATATACTCAGTCAACTCGTTAAACATCCATCTTGTAAGATTTATATCCCACCTATGTCATACTATTCTATTTTAAGTTTGTATGCTCTAAGTTGTTAGACTGCTATCTTTGAATTTTAATTGGGTCATTGCACTTTTTATATTAGTTATTAAAATTAGTATTGGTTGATTATATGACAAAGTATGTGTTAAAATAAGTGTTTGGCCTAAGTTCAAGAGGGGGGGGTGAATTGAACCCTTTTTGAATCTTTTCGAAATTTGCTTTTCAATGTGAGAATACAAAATCTTTAAAGAAACTTAGACTGTAA
>Ga0099825_1005645_pt1 | contig 15979 bp, 3 predicted proteins | sample SiratroredBW_FD_76838 | JGI IMG/M metagenome (GOLD analysis project Ga0099825, IMG submission 76838) | Root nodule microbial communities of legume samples collected from California, USA - Siratro red BW | ecosystem: Host-associated > Plants > Roots > Nodule | place: USA: California | collected...
TAATAATAATAATAATAATAATAATAATGTTAGAGGGTGGGGATTTTAAGACAGTTTTTATTTCTTATGTTAATTTTCTCTTTTCCCTTTTTAATTACAAAATTTTACCTTATTTTTAATCTGTTTTGTGTTTTCAGTTTTAAAATGTTTGAACAGAAAATAGAGAAAAAAAGGGTTACATTTAATGTTTTCTGTACTTATAAATATATGAAAAAATAGATAAAAACAAAGCGATAATTTTAGTTAGCAATACAAAAAAACTGTAAGTAAACACTTCCTAATATTTTTAGGAATCACATTTTTTAAAAAAAAAACTAAAAAATTAGTTATTTTAGGAAATTCAACTCACGTTCGTTTTAAACATGCTGAAAAAAACAATAAAACAATATGTTTTGTTTTAAAAATAATTGATTTGAGTTATGTTTAACATATAAGCTTTTATCTGTAAGATTTTCAAATTAAAGATAAAATAAAAAATTTAAGAGTAGCATAGTTTTTGTTTAGCATATCCATAGACTTCCTCATTTATATATGGAAATGGTCGTGAAAAAATTTATAGATTTCCTCACAATGCTGTGACCTGTTATGGACTTAAACTTACGTGTTAAATTTGCAGTAGTATGAACTAGTAGTGGGGAAATGGTCATAGGAAGGCACAACTTTTTATTTTTATGTGAATTGGTTAGGACAGTTCAATTGTGATGACTGTGTTGAAGGTTGCTATAACAAACACAAATATCTTCTAGTCAACAAGTTTATTTACAAAAGATTAACTAATTGAGGAAATGATCATAAATTAATGAAGAGTGATTATCAACCAACGAGGAATATAATCATAAGATAAGTTCTTAGTTGTAATCTATTCAGACATTTCTTAGAACAGTCTTGTATTATTAATATACTCTACCAACAGTTGTTGTACAAAATATTTTTTATCAACAGCAGAAAAATAGTTGTCAACAACAAAAACGTAGAACCAACATGGATATGATGAATATCAGTTGTTTCAGGGGATTTATGTTGTGTATTAATCAAAAAATATAATATGGTTTGATTACTTGGTTTGAGAAGTACATTTTTAACTTTTTTTGGTAATTATTTTGTTTGAATTATTGGATTTGAATCTTACACTTTGGTAAGTACAAAGTACACGTGAATTGGTAAACAATATAATAAATATGTGATTGTGTTTCTTGCTATCTCGATATTTGCACAAGAAAGTAGAAAATTCAGTTTATAATAGGTATAAATTTTCCTCCCAATTTATCTGTATACGTAGTTATCAGCAAACACGGAATCACCTACAAATATAATGATTATTTACAGCCCTAATTATTAATTAAAATAAAAATATTACAAATTATTTATAATTTAGTCAAATATTTTCCAAAATCATCACTTTTAATTATAATTTTGGAGATATGCTTTAAATTTTTATTATAAAATTTATGTATTTACAAAACATAAAATATTTGGATAAAAATAATTATTAAACGTTATTGTTTTTAATTATTATATGCAATAAAAAATAAATGTGTTATTGCAATGATAATTATTTTTACTTTTAACATAACACATATAATATTTTATATGGTTTTGAAAAGTACAAAACAAAAATATAGCATACTGATATGCTCACATGATTTTTATTTTTATTCTTAGTTAACCATTTAAAGATATAAATAGAATGTTATTATTTAATAAAAATATGACTTTTAAATTAATTATTAAAATGACATAAATAATATTAATTATAACAAATATTTTATTATTAAATGTAATTAAAAGCATTAAATTCAACTCTATCTTACTGTTATGATGAAGATAAAATTTAGACGGAGGAAGATAATTTCAAATCTCTTCTATTTACGTATGTAGATATAGATAGTTTCATTTTTTTTCTCTTTCTCTCGTGTGGTGCTGCTCATCCCGAGTGAGAAGAGAACAAATCTCTTCATAATATGTAGGAGAAAAGAAAGTCGGTTTTTCAAAAAGAATATTGCTATCTTACAAACTAATTACTGAAATAAATAAATTTTTTTAAAATATGTATATGGATATGGATAAGAAACAGCATAACACGATCTCATTCTGAAAAAAAAAATCTAAAAGTGCAATCATAGTAACATATGAAACCACTTTCGTGTCATGCCATAATCAGAGGACTCGAATTCCCATTGAGTTGGAAGATTAGACTGAGTGCACCATGACAAAACTTCCTCGTAATTTACACAGTTGTCTTATAAAAACCAAAGAAAATCTATATATATAATTAATACATGCTCTCACACAGAGACACACTGTATCTACGTATACATTGACTTCCATTTGCACGCACCTTCTACCATCCACAGACATGGCGTTGGTGAGCCCTGCAGCTTCCGTTGGTGTTCATGGATGGGGAGACATGAAGAGTCTCACCCTCCAAGTCATCACTGGTCGATGGTTCGTCGTCTTTGCCTCCTTTTTAATCATGGCGGCTGCCGGAGCCACCTACATGTTCGGTCTCTACTCCGGCGACATCAAAACCACCCTTGGCTACGACCAATCCACTCTCGATCTCCTCAGCTTCTTCAAGGACTTGGGTAGCAACGTCGGAATCCTCGCAGGCCTTCTCAACGAGCTCACTCCACCTTGGGTGGTCCTAGCCATCGGTGCCATCCTAAACTTCTTTGGCTACTTCATGATATGGCTTTCTGTCACCAAAAGAATTGCCAGACCCCAAGTGTGGCAGATGTGTCTCTACATCTGCATAGGTGCTAACTCTCAGTCCTTCGCCAACACCGGTTCTCTGGTCACGTGTGTCAAGAACTTCCCAGAAAGCCGTGGGGCTGTGTTGGGCATTCTCAAAGGCTATGTGGGTCTCAGTGGTGCAATCATCACGCAATTGTACTCTGCTATTTACAATGACGACACAAGGGCTTTGATTCTGCTCATAGGTTGGCTTCCAGCTGCTATTTCCTTTGCTTTCCTTCGAACCATTCGCTACATGAAGCCGGTTAGGCAGCCCGATGAGCTCAAGGTTTTCTACAACTTTCTCTATATTTCTCTTGGCCTTGCCGGGTTTCTTTTGGTCATGATTACTATACAGAAAAGGGTCAACTTCACTCAGAGTGAGTATGGTGTGAGCGCTGGAATTGTCATCTTCTTGCTCTTCCTCCCACTTCTTGTGGTTGCTATCGAAGAACATAAGATCTGGCAGAGAAAAAGACTTGCTTTGGTTGACCCCTCGCCCGTGAAAATAGTGACCGAGGGTGAAAAAGTGAAACCGAATGAGACCACTGATGGGAACACTTCAGTGACAGCAGTTTCCAAGGACACCAAGTGGTGGGAAAATGTGTTTAGTCCACCAGAAAGAGGCGAGGACTATACAATACTTCAAGCACTATTCAGCATCGACATGTTAATACTCTTCATGACTTGCATATGCGGTGTTGGGGGCACGCTGACTGCTATAGACAACTTGGGTCAGATAGGGTCCTCTCTTAGATACCCTAAGAAAAGTATAAGTACATTTGTGTCCCTAGTGAGCATTTGGAACTACCTCGGACGGGTTTTCTCTGGATTTGTTTCTGAACATTTTCTTCAGAAGTACAAATTTCCCCGTCCTCTTATGCTTACTTTGACTCTGCTCTTATCATGTGTCGGTCACCTTCTGATAGCTTTTGATGTGCCAAATGGACTTTATGCGGCTTCGGTGATCATCGGGTTTTGTTTTGGCGCTCAGTGGCCTTTACTTTTTGCCATTATATCCGAACTTTTTGGACTAAAATATTATGCAACTTTGTACAATTTTGGAAGCGTTGCAAGTCCACTAGGGTTGTATGTGCTTAACGTGAAAATGACTGGGTTTTTGTATGACAAAGAAGCAAAGAAGCAACTTGCAGCGTTGGGGCTTGAAAGAAAGGAAGGGCAGGAATTGAATTGTATTGGGGTCGATTGCTTCAAGTTATCCTTCATTATTATCACAGCTGCAACTTTCTTTGGTGCCATTGTTTCACTGATTTTGGTGGCTAGAACAAGAAAGTTTTACAGTAGTGACATATACAAGAGATTCCGGGATGCAGCCACCGTGTCGGAAACTGAAATGGCGGCGGTAGAGAGCACCGGCAAGGCAGAGAATGATGCCAAACATGTGGTGCCAAGTCAGAACTAGGACTCGTGGTAAAAGATATGATCTTGTAGTACTCAAGCTTCAAACAAAAATTAATTAATTAATAATGTGGACAATGTAATGTGTAACATTTTATATTTGCTACATTTTCTTTGCCGTAATGTATACTTTTCATTTTCTTTGTCACGCAAAACGACGTGCCCCTTTTTTCGGATTTATTCTAGAGCGAGTAAAATAGAATAAATGAAACATGATTGCCGTGTTATTGTAATAGTTGACACTATTCCTCGTTTGGCTTTGTGGTTTGATGGTATATATCTTTTCAAATCTTCAAAGGGGAACACAGAGATCGAATAAAAAAAAAAATGTAATACTTGACATAGTTTAAAGTTTGCACATTTAATTATCTTCTGCAAGTGGGTGCATGGTTAATCTCTAACAACACTAGATGTGTTTATCCTCTGTCTAACGACACTAATTGTGTTTATCTTCTGTAACCTGTGCTGATGGACTAAATTAGATTATTAATCAAATGAGACTAATTTTAAATATATTCCCGATGTATGCCTAAAACAATATATTATTAAAATATGATTCTTACAGCTAATCAAGTCAGCGTATAGCACCCTAATCAAAGTTCTATTTGTCATGGCACACTCAACAATTTGCTTTTTAAATATTAAACAAAAGTTGCAAGAAAACACTTGTAGAAAGATACCAACTCTGTAAATAGGTAGGAAAACACTTGTTGAGGCATTCTAGTGTCTCGTATATCTAGAAGAGTAATAATATGTTTATCTAAAATAATAATGTAGAAGTTCACTTTTTAAATATTTTAGTTGAAATACTTTTTAATCTTTTGCATTTAGGTCAAATTTTATTTTAGTTCTCCAAATTAAAAAAAAAATACTTTCTTAATTCAAAATGAAAAAATGAATTAATATTTATTATTCACCATAGTGTGAAAAACACGATAGTATGAACGATAGATCAAGATAATATATGGTTAGAATCGTATTTGATGTACCAATTTATTTAGACTTCGATGAATTTGCTATAGTTTTTTATTTTCTTTTTAAAAGGTACCTTAGCATAGGTTAAGAAAATAAATACTTCTCAACTACTTTTTACCTTAACTTTTTAAACAATAAAAGACTTTTATGTATTAAAAGATAGGTCCAGTGTACACCTATGTTAATATCTAAACTCCATTAACACTATATCATTAGAGTCCATAATCATAATTATTTTCATTAATTTTCATTGATTATTGTCTGATTTGTAGATAAATGTGTAATTAGTAACATGCCCAATTCTAAATATGATCAATATTTAGGCTGAAACCTTCGAATAGGAGAAATGTCCATATTCAAGTTAGCAAAAAGAATGTCATTTTTTTGTAAGAACAAAAATCATATTTAAAACATGATACTTCTACAATAATTCATTTCATTCACGCAAGTAGAATTTTAGAAATATAATGAGTAAGTAGAATTTTCTTCCCCTTCGATTTAGATTTATAAATTTTATCTGTCAGGTTAAATTAGTTTTTTCGTTAGCCTCATTACACTATTTTGGTTAACTTAATAATACTTGACAAATGGTATATATTTCAAACATATAAATAAAATTGTTTAAATTTATCTTTAGTACAAATATATATTTCAAATATAAAACTATTTTTAGCTTAAATAGATGATCGAGAATATATATTTTTTTATTCTTATTTGAATCTTATATTTAACAAATATTCATTAATAGTTAAATATATAACATTTTTTGATACTCGATTTATGGATACTTGCATCAACAATACGAATATGTGTATGAGAAGACTATACTCGTATTGTACATCGTATTCATACTGTACAGCCCCACACCTATTGTCATAATTGACAACAATATAATAACTTTCTTATAACCCTCGACTCTTCACTGTTAAACATTCTTTAAAATTCAAACAACTATGTAAAGATGATTACATTTAAAATGTAGTTATAGGTTGGATTTGAATCATATTTGGATCTACTCTACACGAACTCAAATTTTCTCAGAATTTAAACCAATGAGCATTCTAATCATAATGGTAAATTAATTAAATTTAATGACTCTAATTAATTTCACTTAATTACCTAATTTCTTTGTTTTTGAAAGAAAACTATTTTGAAGAAGACAACAAGCTAGGATATCTAGAGATACTTCAACTTGTCTCTAAGAAACCAAACCTTACAAAAACATATAATTATAAACTTAGAAGAACAAAGATTATTTTTTTAAAACTGATTATGAATATGACTCACGGACTATTCACGCGAAGACGAAGACGAAACGGAGAAAATATTTGAAAAACAAAGAAAAAAAAAAAAACTTATCCTGATCCAAGTTTTCATCAACTAAAATAAACCTGCTTTCAACAGTCTCTTATTTCTGACTTCAAAAAGAAAAGAAAAAAATATTTGAAGGAAATTCCAAAGAAAATGTAGAGAAAAATTAAAATATTTATGTTTAAGAAAAATGATATTTTTTTAGAAATATAAAAATAAATTTGTTTTACCTTTTAAAAGCACAATGTCAATAAAAATAGATTTTTTTATATAAACTAAATAATTAAGAAATAAAAAATAATACATAAAGAAAAAAAATTCACTTAAAATCATTTAATCTGTGTAATTAATTGTTATGTATAATTAGTTTCTCTTTGAAAATAGTAATTCAATTTTAAAAAATATCCTGATTATTTACTAAAAATATAATAATTATATTAATCTAATAAAATTGAATTTAAATCTATCAAATAGAGTATAAAATTTGAGTTTAAAAATAAATAATATTATTTCAAAACTTTATTGAAAGTAGTTATTACGTATAGACAATAAAAATAACAATTACACTAACTTTGCGCTTATAAGATTTGGATTAAAATTACCTACTGTTTTGAAGTGGTTTCAAATAAAAATTAGTTAAGAGTATGTCTGAAAAAAAAAAAATTGGAGAGAAAAGTAAGAAAATAAAACTAAGTTTCTCCATAAATTTAAATTAGTTTATACATAATTTTTCTTTTAACTTCTCTTACATAATGAATTGGGTGATTATTTTTATATTGTGATAGTTCATTTTTTTAAAAGAAAATTTTTCTAAGAATTATAACAAAGTTAATTAATTCTATTTTTGGTTATCATATTGTATAAAGTATGTAATTTTACCCTTGTTTCTTCAAAATTTAGTTTCTTAAATTTTAATTATATGTTATTTTAATTTCTCCATTTCAATCCTTATTATGTTTGTCATGTTAAATGTGACTGTAAGTTTTGTCAAGACCATTAATGAATATAATGCATTTGAATATTTAATGTGTGTTTTGAAATATTTGGTGAACTGTTTGGCACTATAGAGACACGTATTCTATTCATGGAGCCTTAATATCAATAGGGTGTTTTCTCTAGTTATTACAACTAAGTAAAACTTTATCTTTACGACTAAATTATTTGATCAATATTTCCAATCAACAACAATCCAAAATAAATAATATATAATCACATTTATAGGTATTTAGAGAAAGAAAAAAGAAAAAAAAAAGACAAATAGTGAACTTATTATCATAAATAGTATTATATTGATGTGTGTTATTTTAAACATATAAATGAAACATAGAAATATATAATCATGTTGTCAATGTCACAAAAAGCTTTCGAACATAAATGAAAATTTATTATGTCATACAAATTTTAAATGCATGTATATTTTTTATAATAATTTAGTTTCTGAACCTTGTCATCTTGCAAAATATAATAAGTTACCTTTTTTTCTTTGAGCCAGTGCTACTCATAACCTATTTGATTCATATTGATATATAAGATAATTTTTTTAATGTAGTTGATGATTATATTAATCATACATAGATATACCTAATAAAATATTAAAGTGAAACCATAATTTGTTGTTTAGTTTAGTTGTCTTAATTGAGAATCACTTCAAGATAACCGTCTATAAAAAATGATACTATCAAATTATTGAAATATATATGATTAAAGGAGTTGACTGCTTTAAAGTAAAGCAAGACACTTAAGATGATGATTTCAAAATTAATTTTATGAATTGTAATCAATTTCAAATTTTAGTAAATATATATTTATGCTTTGCATACTTTTAAATAGTTAATTTTGTAATAAACTCTTATTACACTCTATCTTTTAAAATGGGGGCCAACTTTAAATTGTATTATAATTGCCTTGAGAATTTTTTTATTATGAAATATGGATTGTAAATTAACATAAATTATATTTGAAATAAATAACATATAATTTATTTAAATAATCATACGTCAGTTAATTTTAATTATTCCCTATTATAACATGAAATTAATTTATAACAAATTTTCATCAGAAGCATGTCTTAGCTTTTGGTCAAAGAATAAAAATATATTTTTTAGTGAGATTAAGTAAATGTTTCCTTATAATTTTTTAATATGTTTGATATAATTTTGTTTTTATTCTTTAACATCTTCTCCATAAGTAAGAGAAGATTATAATAAGCTATTAATTATTTGTTTGTGAAGAATTTTCCACTCTGATTATATATATATATATATATATAGATAGATAGATAAAAGGAGACAGATACGATTGGTTTATATCCTTGATTTTCTTATAGAATATGCATTCACCAGATCCAGATTCCACACTAAGGAAGAACCCAATATTCCAGGGTCAACCACCTTGCTCTTTCTTTAATTTAATAATTAATAATTAATATCCTAGCCGCCCTGTTGATTATGAGCTGGTTTCATTTAAAAAATAATATGGGTATAAACATAAAACTTATAATTAAGATTAAATTAAACACATGCTTTAATTAAATGACAAAAAATATAAAGAAATAGACATGCCATATTTCTAGAGGTATAAACTTACGTTATATCTGGATATGAGTATTTTAACTTTTGTTTGGACAGCGGATGATTTATTTTACAAAATAAATTTTAAGTTATTTAAAAATATTTTAGACCACAGAACCAAATTTTTTAAGTAAATACAAACGATATTTTTTTAAAACTATTATATTAAATTTATCTTTTGTTTATAAACGTTGTTATAAAATAAATTTCTAAAAAGTTATCAACTAAAAATATATTAGTAATGAACGTAGTTATCCTATTTCTACCTTTGCCCTCGTACTTCAGTAAAAATTTTATCTACCTTTGATTTGCAAATATGACTAGAGTAAATTTTAATGAAACAAAATTAGTTTCACGTTCGAATTCTTTTAAAATGTTTTATTTTAAATTCACTAAATAAACTCTGTAATAGGGCAAATAATAACTTTATAGTTTATGTAAGTAAATAACAAAATCCCTAAAAAGAGTCTTATCGTATTTGATCGAATTTCTTCATCTAAAAATTAAAATTTATGGTAATTTCTCCTAATTTTAAATTGAAATTATTTCTTCTTTTTGAAATCCAAATCACAAAATGAATTTTTTAAAATACTCCAAATAAATCTAATAGATGAATTATCGTTGTCAATCAATTTCCTTTTAAATATTATACAACCATTTCAATTTTCACTGACGAATCTACAATGACAGTATGAGTTAATTTTTTTGCCACGACGAGGTCAAATGTTTTTTTTTTTTAATTAAATACAGTGAGTAATGGAAGGAAAAATAAAAATAAAAAAATGGTGGAAATTGGGTGAGAATGATTTAATAGATAGCTGATACATACGATATGAAAGAATTTTTAAGATCCCCAAAATTGTGGCTACAAATCAGAAATGGCAGCTTACAAAATGATTAACAAATAATGCATTTAAAGCCAACTAACAATCTGATAGCATATCCTTAGGATTTTATAAGCTTAAGACATTTCAGACACCCACTGTCATCTGTATTCCATATCTGGAAACGATCTAGTAACAGAGTTTACTTTCATGCAAAGTATCACCATATATAACCATTCTTTTTTTAGGCCAAAATATTTATACATTAGTTTTACTTATCCCTTTATTAAATTTTTTTCGTTAATCTATGTCTATCACTTTTTTTTTTCTCTCTTCTGTGTCTTTTCTTGCATGGGGCACAAAATAAATAAATACTCGCATAATAAATTGATATATTTCTTTTAGTATAAATACTCTTAGTAGAAAAATTTAATTTTATTTGAACTCTACGAATGCATGTTTAGTCTTTGGTTGTTATGTGTCTTTATTAAAAGAAAAATAATAATGGTAATAGGCTATTAAGCTTGAAGGGAGTGTTTTTATCTTTTCTGTAATTTAAAATCATTAGTGTTTCTTTAAATTTAATTATATATTAATTTTAATTTTCTCTTTATTAAACACGTATGATAATTATTAAAAATCATGCATAATTATATTAGTCATTAACAAAGTTTAAATAAGACTAACATTATTAAGAATTAAAATTTGTGAACTAAGACTTCTATTTTTTTTTATTGTACTAAAAATGAAACAGATCAATAGTTTTATCATAAAATAAGGTAATCTATGATCCATAATAATCTTAATAAAAAAGAAAGGGAAAATAACACTTTAGTTTGATTCATCTTATATTTTTTAAATAAAATAAAAAAATGAAAATAACAATAAAATGGAAGAAAAAATAATGATTTAAAAGTAATTATAAAAAATTATATCTTAACTTATCACCACTTCACAACCTATAAAAAAAACTTGAATATAAAATGTGTCCACACTACAAATTGTGCCTTTTTTTTTACATTTTATTTTGAATTTTATGCTTTAACCACTACATTTATAAACCTCCACTCCTCCATTCTTTCCAGCTCTGGTATTTGATCCATATTATAACTGCTTTTAATAATAAAGTATTAAAATAAAACATTTAATTAAAATATAAATTATATTATTTAATGAAAAAAAGTAAAAAAAAAAAAAAGTTGTGAAGTGAATGGAAAAAATTTGATGGTTTTCAAGCAATCATCACACCCTTTTCCAAAACATCGATTCAAAAAATGTAAAAATTACACTCTCCCCATAAATGTGTAAGAGAAATATGCATGGACTCATTGACTATACACTTCATTGATCCATTCTCATTTCCTCTCTTTTGTTTCAGTTATGTTATCTGTCTATTACAGTTTTCACTTTCCAGGTATATATATATATATACTATTTTGGGGGCTTCTATAAGAGTGTTCGAATTCCACATTCATGATATCATGACAAATTCAAAATAATAGATTGTCTAATGTTATAATATACCATGACGGAGATTGTCTTGAATAATGTAACGGTTAAATCTGGTTTGTATATTTTAAAAATATAGTTAGACACACTATATATATTGACTCTAATTTCCACCATTATGCAGCTATTTTGTAACAAGCAGAAGTGCTTGGTATCCACAAACATGGCGATAGGAGCAGCTTCCGTGGGTGTTCATGGATGGGGAGACATCAAGAGTCTCACCCTCCAAGTCATCACTGGTCGCTGGTTCGTCGTCTTTGCCTCCTTTCTAATCATGGCTGCTGCCGGAGCCACCTACATGTTCGGTCTCTACTCCGGCGACATCAAAGCCACCCTTGGCTACGACCAAACCACTCTCAATCTCCTCAGTTTCTTCAAGGACTTGGGCACCAACGTTGGAGTCCTCTCTGGTCTCATCAACGAGCTCACTCCACCCTGGGTGGTCCTAGCCATTGGGGCCATCCTAAACTTCTTTGGTTACTTCATGATTTGGCTCTCGGTCACCCAAAAAATAGCCAAACCCCAGGTGTGGCAGATGTGTCTCTACATCTGCATAGGGGCTAACTCTCAGTCCTTCGCCAACACCGGTTCCCTTGTCACGTGTGTCAAGAACTTCCCAGAAAGCCGTGGTGTTGTGTTGGGCATTCTCAAAGGCTACGTGGGTCTCAGTGGTGCAATCATCACACAGTTGTACTCTGCTATTTACTATGACGACACAAGGGCTTTGATTTTGCTCATAGGTTGGCTTCCAGCTGCTATTTCCTTCGCTTTCCTTCGAACCATTCGCTACATGAAGCCGGTTAGGCAGCCCAATGAGCTCAAGGTTTTCTATAACTTTCTCTATATTTCTCTTGGCCTTGCTGCGTTTCTTTTGGTCATGATTACTATACAGAAAAGGGTCAACTTCACTCAGAGTGAGTATGGTGTGAGCGCCGCTATTGTACTCTTCTTGCTCTTCCTCCCACTTCTTGTCGTTTCTATCGAAGAACACAAGATCTGGCAGAGTAAAAGACTTGCTTTGGTTGATCCTTCCCCGGTGAAAATAGTAACCGAGAGCGAAAGGGTTAAACCGAATGAAGCTACTAATGGTAGTAGCAATTCAGTTACAGCAGTTTCCAACGACACCAAGTGGTGGGAAAATGTGTTTAGTCCACCAGAAAGAGGCGAGGATTATACAATACTTCAAGCACTGTTCAGCATCGACATGTTAATACTCTTCATATGTAGCATCTGTGGTATTGGGGGCACGTTGACAGCAATAGATAACCTGGGTCAGATAGGAAAGTCGCTTCGATACCCCAAGAAAAGCATAAGCACTTTCGTGTCCCTAGTGAGCATTTGGAATTATCTAGGGAGGGTTTTCTCTGGATTTGTGTCTGAACATTTTCTACACAAGTACAAGTTCCCTCGTCCTCTTATGCTTACTTTAACCATGCTCCTATCATGCGTTGGCCACCTTCTGATAGCGTTTGATGTGCCAAATGGTCTTTATGCGGCTTCCGTGATCATAGGGTTTTGCTTTGGAGCTCAGTGGCCTTTACTTTTTGCCATCATCTCCGAGCTTTTTGGACTAAAATATTATGCAACTTTGTACAATTTTGGAAGTGCAGCAAGTCCACTAGGGCTATATGTTCTTAATGTGGTGATGACTGGGCATTTGTATGACAACGAAGCAAAGAAGCAACTTGCAGCGTTGGGGCTCGAAAGAAAGGAAGGGCAGGAATTGAATTGTATAGGTGTTCATTGCTTCAAGTTATCCTTCATTATTATCACAGCTGCAACTTTCTTCGGTGCCATTGTTTCGCTGATTCTGGTGGCTAGAACAAGAAAGTTTTACAAAGGTGACATATACAAGAGATTCAGGGATGCAGCCACGGTAGAAGCTGAAATGAAGGAGGTGGAGAACGCAAACAGTGCAGAGAAAGATGGCAAACATGTGGTGCCAACTCATGAACATGATCAGAACAAAGACTGATGATAAAGAATGATGTTGGTCGCGATGAAAGGTCTAAGGGAGAAACTAATTAACTAATAATGTGGTCATACGTGTTAGATAATGTAATATGTTATATTTTCTTTGCAATGAGGTATACTTTTCATTTTCTTGGTCACACAAAAGGACGTGTCCTTCTTTTGCATGTATTCAAGAACGAGACAAATGAAATAAAAGAAAGATGATTGCCGTGTTATTGAGTTAATTGCTAGTTTACTGATTTAATTACGATCACGCATGCAATGCAATGTTAATCCCTGTCATCTCTAATTGTTTTATGTTTTGTTAATAAGGTTCTCAATCATATCGGTATAAACTTTATATTGATTGTTATAAACGTTAAAAAACAAGAGGACTATGTGCAATCCCAAAAAACAAATCATATGAATTTTATGAAAATTATCTTCCATTAATTGGCACTTTTTTAAGGAAAAAAATCAATAAACTCATAGATTTTAACAACCTTTTAAAGTCATTTTAAAAATTAAAAAAAAAACAACTCTTACTATTTTATTTTTAATACTTCTATTGTGATACAAAAACATCTTATTAGGTCCGTTCATAGACAAAAAAAAAAGGCTCAAATATTGTTTATTTTAAATTTAGAAAAAATGTTAAAATTTTGAAGAAACATATTTATATGGTTAAGGCTAATCCCTCATTTTATTTCCCACCATTAATCATTACTCGTAAAAAAAAAAAAGTCTAAGATGTCAAATCAGCATGGTGAACGTTTCACATTGGTGTCCACACCAAACAAACAAAACAAAAAAAAAAAAATGAGAAATTATCTGCATTTTTGGATATCTGCCAAATTGTCAAAGCCATGTTGGTGACAGAAATAGATGTTCACGGCTGGATAAATCAGATAAATTATGCAGAAAAATTTTACTAAATGCTCAATTTGATGATTTGTTGTATTTCGTTGTCGTATTAATTTAAGTTTCTGAAATTTATTTATTTATTTTGACATATGTTATTGTTACTTAAGTTCTCAAACTAGAGATCAATATAAAAATAATAATGATTTCAAACTATAAATAAACTCTAAAATTTCAATATATTATTTAATTTTTTTTAGTTTAATAATTAATATAATAATGAGCTAAAATCTAAGTACTAAATTAACCATTTAAACTGATGCCATGAAATTTCTTACAGGTATTTTGGAATGACAAAAAGGGCCCGTTTGACCCATTGTGGTTGCTACGTTTGCGGCCCACAAGTGGATTGATCACAATTGATATAAGTTAAAAACAGTCTTTTTCTTCTATATTTTTGTCTCTGAGTGAACTTTTTTATGCTAACTAATAAATGAATAAAATATAAAAGACTAATTATTAGAATTGAAAAAAGGTAAATAAAATCAGTAAATATAATTAAATCATAAACGCCAGCTATACCTTTTTTATTATTATTAAACGTTCGTTCTTTGATCTTTGTTTACACTTCATTTTAATTGTTTATCATTTTCAATCTACCAATATATATATAATTAAATTTTATATACTTTTTAAAAATTAAATAGTTAAACCTATAGCCTTATATCATAATATAAATAAATTATTATAAATTCAAAACATAATTTATATATTTTAAATATTTCCATTAAAAAAATTAATTATAATCTCTGTGTATATATGTAAATTAGAATAATTATATAAAATAAAGCATTTTAGCAGTCATTTTTGACATAAAGTATTTGTAATTGTTTTTGTTCATCAGAAGTGTTTTAGAAAATCATTTAACATCTCATATTGTTAGTTCTGAGCTTTTTTTTTTTTTTTATCTTTAACAGAGATTATTAATAATGTATCTTAGTAAAATGTATTTATCACAAACTTAAAATTAAATTTATATATTAAAAAACAGTCATCATTACAAATTTTAACCATAGTTTTATATGTTTTAAATTATTTTTTCAGTAAAAATTTTTGAAAGAAAAAAAAAACTTAGACATACGTGACACTCAAAAGTAAAATTCCTTTTATAGTCTGTTTTAAAGAAAGTGAAAAAAAAAACATTAAAAAATAAAAAAATTGAAACAATTTTAAGTTTAATTTTCTTCAAAAATTTACCAATTTTTTTTATATAATCCACAATATTTTGAAGATAATTGATTATTTCACTTTTTAACATAATTAATTATATCAGTGAAGATTATTATATTAATGCATATAATTAATTAGGTTAAAAGGGATATTTTTTTGTAAATAAATAAAATATTTATATTTTTCAATATATATATATATATATATTACAAAGTATATGCAGACGTTAATAAGTTAAGTTTCCAAACAATTTAAAAAATACCAAATCACCATTACAATGTCATAATACTCATGTTAGTATATTTTTGTATTTCAAAACACCATCATTTAGCATTTTACATTAATACTTATCATGACAAAGTCACATCCATATAAATTTTCTATCCTGAAATGCTATCAAATTTTTATCTAACTTTTCTTACTTGAAAATGTAATCACTTCGAAGGTTAAATCTATCTAAAAACACTCTATTCATATCTGATTATACACATCACTACGACCTTACATAAAAAAAAAAAAAAAAAAAAAAAAAAAAAAAAAAAAAAAAAAAAAAAAAAAAAAAAAAAAAAAAAAAAAAAAAAAAAAAAAAAAAAA